>Ga0075019_10000009_pt1 | contig 143326 bp, 117 predicted proteins | sample ColStrG_CSR_2013_FD_71473 | JGI IMG/M metagenome (GOLD analysis project Ga0075019, IMG submission 71473) | Freshwater sediment microbial communities in response to fracking from Pennsylvania, USA - Cold Stream Run_MetaG_CSR_2013 | ecosystem: Environmental > Aquatic > Freshwater > Creek >...
CGGCCTAAATCGTTATAATCCTGTGCCTTAGTCAAGGAGCTTAGGCTCATGATTCCGATAAAGAGGAAGAAGGAAGTGATTAACGTTTTCATGTTGTTTTCTTTTGATGATCAAATGTACCACGGTTTCCCGGGCATGGACTTTCATCACCGACCATATCAAACCTATTCTCGGTGAATTTTGATTTTCACTCGATAAGAATTTAAGGAGATTGATTCCCTTTATTCCTGATGGAATCCTATAGGGTTTTTGAAAGGAAAAAAGACTTATTTTCCGGAATCTGGCATAGGACAAATTATGATTCCCAGATGTCCTTTTGAGTCCACAGCCTGAATGCCAAAAAGGTAATTATCCTTCGAATAATTCAATTGGATATGGGTTTGGTCGGTGAAATATTTCTTTTCCCATAAAGTGGAAGAAGTTTCCCTAATCAATATATAATAGCCTGCGGGCTTTCCATATTTTCCTGGCTTCCAGCTAAGTTGTGTGAAATTGCCAAGTTCCCTCGTGTCCACCCGAAAGTTCTCGGGCTTTGATGGGGCTTGGGCAAGCTCGGCAAGAACGGCCCCATTTACCGAAGCTACTTTGGCTATATAAGGATAATCACAATAATCAGGAAGGTCACCATATTCAACCCCCTTTTCCGTCCGTACGGTTTGGTGCTGCCGGTTGAAATTTTCGTTCATTTCGGTAAACCGTACCGCAGGAAATCCCTCCTTACTAAAGGCGGTATGATCCCCACCCCGTAAATAACGGTCTCTTCGGTAAATCATTTTAATATTTACCTGATCGACATATTTTTCACCAAGTTCATGGATATATCGGGCAAGACTTCGAGCCGGCCCATCATTTTCATAGCCAGTTTCTCTGAGGGTTTTACGGTAGGAATCCTGTGCATCGGCAGGGATTCCCTCAGAAAAGATGCGTAAATCGATATTATCTCGGTTACCATTGCCAATACCGTAGGTATTGCCCACGATATCATTGTCCAGCATGGCTGGAATTTCCCAATGGTTTTCTTTAGCCATTTTTGCAAGATGAGCGGCTCCAAGAAGCCCCTGCTCTTCGCCGGTAACCACTACAAATAATATCGTTTTAGGGAAGCTATAAAAAGACATGACCCTGGCAAGCTCCATGACGGTGGCCGTTCCGGATCCATCATCATTAGCACCTGGAGCATCTACATTGGCATCAAGCACATCTGAGGCCCGGGAATCTATATGACCACTGATAATAAGAATTTCATGATCCGCGGTATCGGTTCCAGGAAGGAAGGCCATGATATTCCGCACCGGACGATCTTGTTTTACCCGGTTCCCATCGGCCGGCAATATAAAGGTGTCCATGCTGACTTTTAAACGACCCCCTGAGGCTTTGGAATACTTTTCCAATTGCAATTTTACCCAACGTTGGGCAGCCCCAATGCCTCTGGTGGTACTGATGGTATCACTTAGGGTATGACGGGTACCAAATTTTACCAGACTTCGGATATCATTCTCAATTTCCTGAGGGGAAATCCTGGAAAGCATTTCCTTAATAGAAGGGTCCTGGGTATTCAAACCCTGTCCATGAACGGATTGGACTAGGATACCAACCATTAAAAAAAATAAAAGGGTACGTTTTACGTTTATGCGCATCCCTAAAAATAAGAATCGTATGTTAATTTACAGCTTGTTCCTCCACCAATTTCGCATGATAATAATCCCGGTTTAAGCGGGCAATATTTTCCAGGGAGATTTCTTTGGGACATTCTGCCGAACAAGCTCCGGTATTGGTACAGTTTCCGAATCCTTCTTCATCCATTTGATTTACCATAGAAACCACCCGGGTATATCTTTCCGGCTGTCCCTGAGGCAAAAGCGAAAACTGGGCAACCTTTGCCGAAACGAAAAGCATGGCAGAAGCATTCTTACAGGCCGCTACACAGGCTCCACAACCAATGCACATAGCTGCTTCAAAAGAAAGATCTACATTTTCCTTGGAAATAGGTAATGAATTGGCATCCCGGGCATTTCCCGTATTTACAGAAATATACCCCCCGGCAGCAATAATTCTATCAAAAGCAGACCGATCCACCGATAAATCCTTAATAACCGGGAAGGCTTTTGCTCTCCATGGTTCCACCGTGATGGTATCCCCATCCTTGAAAGAACGCATATGCAATTGGCAGGTAGTACTTTGCTTTGGACCATGAGGTTCTCCATTGATATACATGGAACACATTCCACATATTCCTTCACGACAATCATGATCAAATACAATAGGATCGTCCCCTTTTCTAACAAGGTCCTCGTTCAAAACATCAAACATTTCCAGAAAGGACATTTCCGGAGAAATATCAGATACATTATAGGTAACTAATTGTCCTTTGGTTTTTTGATTTTTCTGACGCCAAACTTTCAGGGTCAAATTCATGTTTTTTTCCATTCCTATTTATAACTTCTGGTAGATAATTTAATTGAATCGAAGTGGAGTTCTTCTTTATGTAAAACGAAATCCCCTTCCTGAGTACTTTCCCAGGCGGATACATAGGCAAAATTTTCATCATCCCGAATGGCCTCTCCATCGGCCGTCTGGTGTTCCTCACGGAAATGGCCTCCACAGGATTCATCCCTTTGCAAAGCGTCCACACACATTAATTCACCTAATTCGATAAAATCGGCTACCCGACCTGCTTTTTCCAATTCTCGGTTTAATTCATCGGCCGAACCGGGAATCAACACATCCGACCAGAATTCTTTTTTCAAAACCTGGATCTCGGCAATGGCTCCTTTCAATCCTTCTGCATTGCGGGCCATACCGCAATGATCCCACATAATCTTTCCTAATCGTTTATGGAAAGTATCCACCGTAGTTTTTCCCTTTATACTCACTAATTTTTCCAGACGATCCCTTACTGATTTTTCTGCTTCCACAAAGGCTTCATGGTCGGTGGATATGGCTTTTTGGCGAATTTCTGTGCTCAAATACGCCCCAATGGTATAAGGAGCCACAAAATAGCCATCGGCCAGACCCTGCATAAGGGCAGAAGCCCCCAGGCGATTGGCTCCATGATCGGAGAAATTAGCCTCACCCAAGGCATATAATCCGGGTATGGTGGTCATTAAATTATAATCTACCCAAAGTCCACCCATGGTATAATGTACGGCAGGATAAATCCGCATGGGCGTTTCATAAGGATTCTCCCCTGCAATTTGCTCGTACATATCAAATAAGTTCCCGTATTTTTCAGCAATAACTTTCTTTCCTAAGGCTATGGCTGTTTCTTTATCTGGATTATGATTTCCGGTTTTATTGGCCTCGGTTTTTCCATACCGTTCTATCGCTTCGGCGAAATCAAGATAGACTGCCATTTTGGAGGCTCCAACACCAAAACCAGCATCGCAACGCTCTTTAGCGGCACGAGAGGCAATATCCCTGGGAACTAAATTACCAAAAGCAGGATATCTTCTTTCCAGGTAATAATCTCTTTCCTCTTCCGGAATATCGACCGGCTTTCTGGTATCATCCTTCTTCATAGGTACCCAGATACGTCCATCGTTCCGCAAAGACTCCGACATCAAGGTTAATTTGGACTGATAATCTCCCGAAACAGGAATACAGGTAGGGTGAATTTGCGTAAAGCAGGGGTTTCCAAAATATGCCCCTTTCTTATGCGCCTTCCAGGTTGCCGTTACATTGGATCCCATGGCATTGGTAGACAGGTAGAATACGTTTCCATATCCACCGGTACATAATAAAACAGCATGACCGAAATGCCGTTCCAGTTTTCCCGATATTAAGTCCCTGGCGATTATTCCCCTGGCTTTGCCATCGATCGTTACGACATCCAGCATTTCATGGCGGGTCATTAATTGGACGGTTCCTAAACCTACCTGTCGTTGCAGAGCGGAGTAGGCCCCTAACAATAATTGTTGTCCGGTTTGTCCCGCAGCATAAAAGGTTCTTTGTACCTGGACCCCTCCAAAAGAACGATTGCTTAATAAGCCCCCATATTCCCTGGCCAGAGGAACCCCCTGGGCCACACATTGGTCAATAATGCTGAGACTCACCTCAGCCAAACGGTATACGTTGGCCTCACGGGCACGAAAATCACCTCCCTTTATCGTGTCGTAAAACAAACGTTGAACACTGTCTCCGTCGTTCTGATAATTTTTAGCCGCATTAATTCCACCCTGGGCCGCTATGGAATGTGCCCTGCGCGGAGAATCCTGAAAACAAAACGCTTTTACTTTATATCCTAATTCGGCCAAACTTGCCGCCGCCGAAGCACCTGCCAACCCGGTGCCTACTACAATAACTTCAATATGTCTTTTATTGGCAGGGTTTACCAGGGGCACTGACGATTTAAATCGAACCCATTTTTCGGCTAATGGTCCTTCGGGAATTTTCGAATTCAGTTCCATAATTCGTGGTTTATAAAGTGATTATTATTTAACAAGATTAAAATAAATGGCCGTTGGTATGGCGGCAAACAACAAAGGAACCAAAATGGCAAAAACGACTCCAACCGATTTTATAAATGGGGTATAGGTTCTATGATTGATTCCCAGGGTTTGAAATGCCGAAGAAAATCCATGCAATAAATGGTAACCAAGGGATACCATTGCCAAATCATAAAGAAGAACAATCCACCAAACTTTAAAGGTTGAAAACATTAATGCGGCTAAATCATCGTTTCCATTGGCATCTAATGCCCCTTCCAGTCCTATAAACCTAGTTTTGATCCAAAAGTTTGAAAAATGTACAATCAAAAAAATCAAAATTAGGGTGCCTAAAATACCCATAGAACGGGAATACCAGGGAGAGCTTCCTGTAGGCTTGGTATAGGCATATCCTTCCGGGCGGCTTTTCTGATTTTTAAGCGTTAAAAGAAGGGATTGAACGATATGAACGAGGAAACCCAGCATGAGTCCCACTTCCAAAATTCTTGGAACAGGATTATGCCCCAGGAATTGCGCTGCAAAATTAAAGGTCTTTCCGCCATCACCGGCAAACACCAAAAGATTGATCGTTAAATGAAATAGCAAAAAAAGGATAAGGAATATCCCCGTTAAGGCCATGACCAGTTTATGGCCCAGGGAAGAATTAAATACGTTCGATTTTTGACTCATGGACGGGTTAGGATTTTAAACAAATTTATTCAATAGGGATCGAGGAGAATTCAGGACATGCTATTTAGATTCGTTCTAAAGATCGTAGTCTTGGGGCTCATTCGCAAAAGGAATTACGGTTTTTCCATTAATGATAAAAATTTTGGATTTCTTATTTACAGGCAATTTGGAAGATCCGGTAAAATGGCCAAATGCCGGTAAAATGGCAAAAGAGTCGGTAAAGTAAAAGCAAGGAAGTCTTCTGGACTGATGCCCCCTGCCTTTAATGGAAATGCCCGGATGGAGATGCCCGGATATAAAATATCCTTCTTCATTTTCTACTTTTTCCCTTGGGATATGGGTAAAAACAAATGGGTCCAGGATATATTTTTCTGGGTAAATTTTCATCCCCAGGGATTCAAATACTTCTAATTTCAAAATATCGTGGTTCCCCTTTACCAGAATTAATTTTAAATCGGGAAACTGCCCCCTCCATAATCGAATCCAGGCCCAATCTTCATTATAGGTGCTATGAAAAAAATCACCCAGGATTAAAAGGGTTTCCGGCCTATGCTCCCGGATTAAATCGGATAGGGTGGCAAGGTCCTCCTGTTCCATGGCCTTTGGTAAAGGGATTCCTGATTTTCTGAAATGCCCCACCTTTCCCAAATGGAGATCGGCAACCATAAGAATCTTTTTCTCTTCCCAGTAAATAGCCCTTTCGGGTAATAATAGAAAATGTTGTTGAAGAAGGGAAAATGGAATGCGGCTCAAATCAAAAAAAGTGGGAAGCTAAAATACAAGAAAAGGGGACCTTTCTGGGGTCCCCTTTTTAAAAATCTCCTATTAAGGTTCCTTACTTAGGAATAGATTGGGACATGGTTAATGTCATGGCCGGATTATCCAAATAAAATCCGGATATGGAAATCGTGCTGGACGAAGTACTTATGGCATTATCCACATCTTCGGCAGTCTTAATCTCCTCATCATTGATAATCATAATCACAAAACCCGGACGGATACCTAAATTCTTGAAAATTCCTTCTTCTTCCTTTACAATTTTCACCCCAAAAGGCTTATTAAACTTCTTTAATTCGGCAGTCGTTAATGGAACCGTTTGAATACCTGCTTTGCTGGTACTGATTGCGGCCATCTTCTCTACCTCCGTATTTCCCTGGCTATTCTTAAGCGTCGCATTCACGGTTTTTTCTGAACCATTGCGTAATAAAGTTACGGAAATGGTATTCCCAGGACGATAACGGGCTACTTGTTCCTGCAATTCCGAACCGGAATTTACGGAAGTACCCTGAATTTTCAGGATAATATCCCCGTCCAAAATACCAGCCGCCTTTGCCGCTCCATCGGGAGAAACTTTGGCCACATATACTCCGCGAATTTCCTTATCATTTAGTTTCTTTTCTTCTACCAATTCGGCTGTTACATCAGAGATGTTAACGCCTAAGAAACCTCTTTGAACGGTTCCATACGTTTTCAAATCTTCCACAACCTTTTTCACCAGGTTAACAGGAACCGCGAAAGAATATCCTTCATAATTACCGGTACCCGATGCAATAGCAGAATTAATTCCTACCAAATCCCCGTTCACATTCACTAAGGCTCCCCCGCTATTTCCCCTATTTACGGCCGCGTCGGTTTGAATAAAGGATTCTACACTGGTATTTACTTTTGGAGCCGAATTTTCACTTCCTCCAAAGGGGTTCCCTTCACTAGGTCCATTTCCTAAAATTCCAATATTTCTGGCTTTAGCACTTACAATACCGGCTGTTACGGTTGAAGTAAGATTAAATGGATTTCCTACGGCTAATACCCATTCCCCTACTTTCACGTCATCAGAATTACCAAATTTTAAAATTGGTAGTCCTTCGGCCTGAATTTTTAATAAGGCAATATCCGTATTGGGATCTGTTCCAATTAATTTGGCTTTGTATTGTTTCTTGTTTTCCAATACGACCATTATGTTCTTGGCGTCCTCAATGACATGGTTATTGGTTACAATATAACCATCCTCGGAAATAATGACTCCGGAACCAAATGCCTTTTGAGGGCCTCTGCTAATGGGAGATTGGTTAAAAAAGCCGAAAGGATCGGAAAATTGATCCATTTCTTGTTTTCTGGCTTGTAAATTATTGGTAATATGAACCACGGCAGGCGTAGCAATAGAAGCAGGAAGGGTGAAATCAGGTAATCCTGCGGAGGAAAGACCTGGTACATGTCCGGCAACTTTTACAAAATTAACCTTCTCCTGTCCATCAAAACTCATGTTCTTTTTTGGTTCGAGTAATTTGTAGCCCCCCAAAGCAATCAAGCCTCCGGTTGCAGCTATCAATAAACTATAGGCTATGCGTTTCATAATTTAATTTTTGTGTGAATAAATTGGCTAATTCAAAAATAATACCAAAATGAGAACGAAGAAAGACCCCAAATAGTTCTTTAATCAAAATTTAATTGTTTTTCCGACTATTCTCTTTCTACCTTTGGTGGTATTTGGCTAATCCCAAATAAACATTTAAAGTCCAGACTATGCTTGATTTCTACAAATACCATGGTGCAGGGAATGATTTTATCCTGATCGATAACCGGAACAGGAAATGGTCGCATGACGATATTTCCCTATTTAAGGCAATGTGCGACAGACATTTAGGCATAGGCGCTGACGGACTCATGCTTTTGGAGTCCTCTTCGGATTATGATTTCGAAATGTTTTATGTCAATTCGGATGGAAAACCCAGTTCCATGTGTGGAAATGGAGGACGTTGTATTGTTTCCTTTGCCCATAGCTTAGGTTTGATAGAAAACGAAGCCCGATTTCTGGCCATTGACGGGGTTCATCATGCCAAAATTACAGGAAAGGATTGGGTAAGCCTGGAAATGGTAAAACCGGGTCCGATTCATTTTAAGGACGGTTATGCCCTGGTAAATACTGGCTCCCCCCATCTGGTAAAAATCGTCCATAACCTGGATACGATGGACGTTTATTCCCAGGGAAAAGAAATCCGCTATAGTTATGATTTTAAAGAGGAAGGAGTCAATGTAAATTTTGTGGAAATGGTATCGGCCCGGGAAGCCAAGGTAAGGACCTACGAAAGAGGTGTTGAAAATGAAACCCTGAGTTGTGGAACGGGAGTTACCGCTGTGGCCTTGGTGATGGGAGCCATAGATAAAGAAATTGGGGATTTGGAAAAAACCTTGTATACGCCAGGCGGGATATTAAAAGTAAACTATCACCGGGAAGAGGGGGGAACCATCCGGGAAATTATCCTGGAAGGTCCTACCCAATTCGTTTTTCAGGGAAATTATCAATACCAGGGGTAGGGCGTGATTAGAGTAGAAAGTTCCAAACCTTGTAAACTGGTTTATTCCCTTTGCAAACATGAATTTCTTGGTTATATTATTGAACCTCATATCGTTCAGCTTAATAGTGCTGGTAATTTATTATTAACCCATCAGCGTCTATTTTCCAATACAGCCAGCGAGTTTTCCATTTACCTCGATCCAGAAGATTTTGAACATTTAAAAATCCTGGATAAAAGTGATCAGGAGTATTTGATACGGGAATATTCACAAAAGCCTATAAGACCCTCCTTATTTTTTAAGGAGAAGTTCAATGATAAAGTATATGCGAATTTCCGTCCCAGACTGGATACTATTCTCAACGAAATCCTCCCCAAATTAAGGACAAAACCTTTTTTTGAAATGGGCAAGGACGGGAACCCCACTTTTCGCCCGCTAGAAATTGCGGAATCACCCTCTACCATACTCTTTCATTTTAGGAGGAACGAGGTAGGTACCCGGTATTTTCCAACCATAAAATACCAGGAAAAGAGAATAGAGTTCATGTTTAAGGAAGCGGAGGTCATTTGTGGTATTCCCGCCTGGATGAAATTAAACGGGACTTTATTTTATTTTGAGGGAAATCTGGATGGGAAAAAACTGGTTCCCTTTTTAAACAAGCGATATATTGAAATTCCCCGATCATCAGAAAGGGAATATTTTAAACGGTTTGTACTTCCCCTTATCGAAAAGCATCATGTTTATGCAGAAGGCTTTGATATCCACACCCTTAAACCGGAAGGTAAGGCCAGACTTAAAATTAATCCGGAAGCCTATGGGCTTCAATACCTTTCCTTACAATTCTTGTATGGGGATTTCGAATTTCAGGCCGGTTCGGGGAATTCCCTATCCGTTCACCTTACCGAAAAGGATGATAAATTCACTTTTATTCGAATAAAGAGGTCGATTGCCTGGGAAAATGAAAAAGTGAAAGAATTACAGGAACTGGGATTGAAAGCCTATGATTCTTCTTTTTTCTCCCTTCCAAAGGGGGAAGAGACCGATGAAAATGAGGGTCCAAAAAATATACTGTATTGGGTAAATCAGAATTTTGCCACCCTGCAGGATTTAGGCTTCCAAATTCAACAGACAGGTTCTGGGAAGGTTTATTTTATGGGACACCAGGAAATCAGCCTGGAGATCCGGGAAACTGGAGACTGGTTTGATATTTTAGGGAATGTTAAATTTGGTCCCTATACCATCCCATTTCTGGACTTAAAAAACCATATTTTAAATCATATACGAGAATTCACCTTACCCAATGGGGAAATTGCTTTGATACCAGAATCCTGGTTTTTTGACCTGGGATCCCTGTTTATGGTGGGGGAAGGGGTTAAGGATTTACGCCTTAAACGAATTTATGCTGGATTATTACATCAATACGCAGAAAACTCCCTGGCCAAAGTTAGCCTAACCGAGAAATTAGGAAAAGTCCTTGACTTCGAGAAAATTGAGCCCGAAAGTATACCGGAAGGCTTTCTGGGAAAATTAAGGGATTACCAAAAGGCTGGATATGATTGGTTCTGCTTCTTAAGAAATTACCGCTTTGGAGGCTGCCTCGCCGATGATATGGGTTTGGGAAAGACCATTCAAACCTTGGCCTTCCTGCAAAGGATAAAGGAAGAATCCCATTCAAAAGGTCCTATGAACCTGGTAATTGTTCCCACATCCTTAATTCATAACTGGACCTCGGAGGCTTCCCGTTTTTGTCCTGAATTGGTGGTATATGTTCATACCGGAGGGGATAGGGAAAAAGAAATTGACCAAATACCTGTATGCGATATTCTTCTCACCACCTATGGGATAACCCGTATTGACCAGAAACTATTCGATAAAATCTTTTTTAACTATATAATCCTGGACGAAAGCCAGAATATTAAGAATCCCCATTCCCGGATTGCCCAGGTGGTGCGGGGATTAAAATCACAGAACCGCCTTATTCTAAGTGGTACCCCCCTGGAAAATTCGCTGATGGATTTATGGTCCCAAATGACTTTTCTCAATCCGGGATTATTGGGAAACCAGAGCTATTTTATTGAAAACTTTCAAATACCGATCGAAAAACAGGGCGATGCAGAGCGGTTGAAACGATTGAAAAGCCTTATAAAACCCTTTATTTTACGAAGAACCAAACAACAGGTCGCCAGTGAATTACCTCCAAGAACAGAGCAGGTAATTTATAGCGATATGATACCGGCCCAGGAGGAATTCTACGAAAAGAACCGTTCTTTTTATAGAATGGAATTATTAAAAATGATTGATGCCCGTGGTTTACAAAAAAGTCGTATTGCCGTCTTGCAGGGCATAAGCCGTTTACGCCAAATTGCCAACCATCCCCGAATGGTGGACCTGGAATACGAGGATAGCTCGGGAAAATTCATGGATGTTTTAGAACTATTGGAAAATGCCCTGGAGGAGGGTCATAAGGTTCTGATATTTTCCTCCTTTACAAAACATCTGGCCATTATTCGTTCCCACCTGGAAAAATCGGAAACCTCGTTCTGCTATCTGGATGGGGGCACAAAAAACAGGGCAGAAATTGTAAAGAAATTCCGGGAGGATGAATCGGTACGCGTTTTTCTAATTTCCATAAAAGCGGGAGGGGTAGGGCTTAATTTGGTGGAAGCCGATTATGTATTCATACTGGATCCCTGGTGGAACCCTGCCGTTGAAAAACAAGCTATAGACCGGACCCATCGAATTGGTCAGACCAAGAACGTATTTATTTATAAGTTTATCACTAAGAATTCTGTGGAGGAAAAGATATTGGCCCTACAGGGCAAGAAACTGCATCTTACCGAATCGATGATCAGCATTGATCCCTCCTTTACCAAGGACTTAAGCTTGGCCGATATAAAGGCCATTCTCGAATAATCCCTAGTTTTTGGGAAAATTCTAACCAAAATATCATTATATTTTCCATTTTTTGGAACTAAAGCGCTTAAATCTCGTAATTGTATTATAGATAAGATTTAAATTTCTATCTTTCACCGATGTTGTATGTTGTAGTTTGTTTTTCTTTTAAGCTTAATGACCGAAGTTAAATATCGTATTTGGGTGGTAGATGATGATGCCATCAGCAATTTTGTAACGGTTCGGCATTTAAAGCAGTTCAAAACGCTTTCTTCTATCAATGATTTTATCAATCCGGTAGAGGCCTTGAATTTTTTAGAAAAATCGGAAGACAGCTCACTACCTGATTTCATCCTTTTGGATATTAATATGCCCAATTTAGATGGATGGACCTTTCTGGATAAAATGCAGGAATTGAACGTGTTATTTCCAAAAGTTTTTATGCTCACTTCCTCCATATATCCGGAGGACTATGAAAAATCCCAGAAATACAATCTGGTTAAGGGCTTTATTGTAAAGCCCCTGGATAGAATTAAGATTCAGACCGAATTAAATATAGATTAATTCGTTTTTCCTTCCCTTTTTGATTCCACTCTTCCTTGTTTTTACTCAAATCTTATTACTTTTAAGAAAATCCTATTTTCTATGGCCTATTCCAATTCGGGTGATCCAATAAAAGTTCAAAACAACGGTTCGAAGACCAATTATCTCATTCCTTTTATCCTGGTTACTTCCCTGTTTTTTCTCTGGGGATTAGCCAATAGCCTGAATGGTTCCTTAATACACCATTTCCAGCCCGCACTGGATTTGAAAAGAACGGCCGTGGCCTTAGTCGATTCGGCTTTTTACATGGGCTATTTCATTATGGCTATTCCTGCCGCTTTATTCCTAAAACGTTTTGGTTATAAAAGGGGATTTGTTTTGGGTTTATTATTATATGCCGCAGGAGCATTATTGTTTTTCCCGGCTTCGAATTTCAGAAGTTATGGCTTTTTCCTGATGGCTATTTTCATTCTTGCTTGTGGAATTGCCATTCTGGAGGCCGCTGCCAATCCTTATATAACCGTTTTAGGTCCACAGGAAGATTCCGAGAAACGATTAAACTTTTCACAATCGTTTAATGGAATTGCCGTTGTATTAGGCCCTATCATTGGTGGTCTTTTTATTTTTGGTTCCAAGGAGTATAGTAAAGAGGATTTATCCGCTATGCCCCATGATAAAGCAGAGGCTATTCGAATTTCACTGGCCCATTCTGTGCAAATGCCTTATTTAGTGATCGCCTTGATGGTTCTTACCCTGGCTGTTTTATTTATGGTGACTAAAATGCCGGAAATTGAATCCAATTCGGAAGATCCTCTCCACCTGGAAAAAGGATCATTCTGGTCTTTATTTAAGCATCGGCATCTTACCCTGGGCGCCCTGGCACAGTTTTGTGATGTGGGTGCACAGGCCACTCTATGGGCTTATTTTGTGGACATAAAACTAAAATTCGCTACCAACGACCATGTGGATTTTATTGTTCGTTTTTATACCTGGTTATTTAGCGGGATGAATGCAGCCGGGACCCAGTATAGTGTGGCCCAGATTGCCTCCTTTCATGCTTCTTTTGCCCTGGTCCTATTTATGTTAGGCCGTTTTGTGGGTACCTATTTGATGAACCGCATTAAGCCAAATCTGGTTCTGGCCTATTATGCTCTGGGTGCTGTACTCTTTCTTTCCTATGGGGTTTTTGGAACAGGATTACTCTCTGTAATAGCCATTATGTGTGTTTATTTCTTCAATTCTATTATGTTCCCTACTATTTTTGCCCTGGCCACCAAGAACCTTGGTACACAGGTAAAACTGGGGTCTTCGCTAATTATTATGTCCATTGTTGGGGGGGCTATTATGCCTATTATTACAGGCCGGATTTCTGAAGTAGCGGGTTTGCATTGGGCTTTATTAGTACCATTGGCATGCTTTGCCTTTATTGTTTATTATGGATTTAAAGGTTATCAGGTAAAGGGCTTGAAATACGATTAAAAAATGAAAACTGAATCCTGCCTTCTATTTTCCTTGCGAAATTTATTCTATGTGGGTATGGTTCTATTATTTTCCTGCAGCCAGCCGGTAAAAACGGTTCAGAAGGAAACGAAGACGAATTCCCCCTCATTTTCCATAATAAAAAAACATAAAGGCACTAAAGACACCCTTTTCTATTCCTGCACCTATTCTTTTTCCAGGTCTCCTTATGGAATAGGCGTTTATACCCTACCCGATACCATTCGTTTTGAGAAATTTTCACTGGCTGGAAATTCCCAAAAATCCCTTTTTAGCTTCCCATTTATTAATCCGGGTTTTCTTTTAGGGGTTGATTCCATTCGGATACGGGACACCTTTTATCTTTCTTTGATTCATGCCAATCCAAGAAAGAGCCCAAAAAACACCTTGGTGATTTCATTATGGAATCCGGAAAACAAGCGAATTTATTCTCTTCGCTATCATTATTACCAGGCCTATACCAGTCTCGCTGCCAAATACCAGGCGGACGATAGTATGAAACGATATCCCTTGCAGGTCCAGGCACTGCAAAAAAGGGCCGCAGAATTTGCTTTAACTGCGCATCCGAATAATTTCAAAAAAGAGAATGATTCTTTGGTAAAACGTTGGGTTATGTTAAACGACCGGGTATATGAGGAAACCGCCACACAGGGACATTCCTTCCAGTTAAATTCGGAAGAAACCCAGGGGGATCTTACACCTGGAATTCTAAATTATGAATTCAATGATTCCCTTTTTAAAAGCCATGTATCCCTTGCCGAGAATGGAAACTATAAAATAACCGCCATGGTGAAAGGTCCTGTTATTGGTTTTAATAAAGCACAAAAGAGGAGTTTCCTGCTTTGGGTTCCTGATGAACCCGACCATTATATTAAAACCATTCAATTAAGGGGCAATAAGGTTTTGTTTTTCGATTCCCTATTAGGCCCAAAATCAAAACTTAAACCCACGTATGAATACGACCTGGGCATGAAAATCGTGAAGAAACTTAAATAATTGTATTATGCACATCCGGAGAATCTATATATGCCTTTATCTATTATTGGCCTTCTTAGATTGCAACGCGGGAATTAATCCGGACGATACTCATGCAGGAAAGGAATTATTGAATCAGGAAAGGAAGAAAATACCGGATCTGAAGTCCCAGGAAGAAAAAGTACAGAGAATGATGGATTTAGGTCTTTGGACAGAGGCCAAATCCATGATAGGGACTTTTCGAAATAATAATTCCACGAAACTATTAAAGGCCCGTTGGCTTTTTCTGGAAAACCAGTTTAAATCTTCCAGTTTATTAGTCGATTCTGTATTGGAAGGGAACCGAAATAATTTGAACGCCCTGGAATTAAAGGCCGAACTATTATTAGAAGCCTGGAAACTTAAATCTGCCGAAGAGATCCTTTTAGAACTTAAGGGTAAGAACCCAAAACTATCCCGGCCCAGGTATTTACTGGGTTTTACTTATTTATTGGAAGGAAAAAACAAAGACCTGGATCAAAACCTAAAAGAATTAAAAACAGAATTTCCGGACCAGGCCTGGTATGAATTATTATCCGGAAGAGATGATTTGATTAAAAACGAACCGGGAAAAGCGGATTCCGTTTTTAAACAGGGCTTAAGCAAGGATCCTTTAAATGCCGATTTACGGTTTTATTACGGTTATACCCAATGGAGAAATGCGAAAGGAAATTTCCTGGATAGAATGACCGATCAATGGGATTTATGCCTTGATATTAATCCCCTGCATTATTTGGCCCATTGGCATCTGGGGAATGGTCATACCTCCTATACCTATCAGGATTATGCATCGAAAGAGGATAGCCTGGTTTTAAGAAGTCTAATTGGATTTGATCTAGCAATTGGTCAAAAAAAATACCAGGAGGCCATTCAAATAGCAGAATCTGGCCATAAAAAATTCCCTCAATCTCTGATCCCCCTTATTTATAAGGCCTCGGCCTTTTATATGTCCCCTGAAAAAAATGGCCAGTCGAGTTTGGATTCGGCCCAGGCAATCTTTATTCAGGCACTAAAAAAGAAAAAGGATTATGGGCCCGCTGAAAATGGACTCGCCTCTGTGATAAAGGCAAAACGAATTCCTTTCTTATACTTTTACGATTCCATTACCACTAAGCTCAAGGATATAAAAATCAGTGAATTACTGGATCTGGAAGCCGTTATTCCCGAAACAAAGTATTTTCCGGAGACCATAGCAAGAATGGCCAAAATGGAATTATTTTCTGCCAATGCCTATTTACCCTTATTAAAAAAAGGAGGCTATGCCTTTCATATCCTTCCCCTGCATCATACCCTTGCTGAAACCTTCCACGATGCCTATTTTAACCAGGCCACAACCTTTGATTATAGAAAATGGATGGATATACGGGGTGTTGGTTCCGGAGCAGTCGGTTTGGAATATGTGGAAAAAGGAGCCTTTTTGGAGAGAAATGTTCTTTTACATGAGTATATCCATTTAATTCATAGTCAGTTTACCACCGAAAAGGATAAAAGAAGAATACGGGCATTGTATCTCGATGCAGTAAAAAAAGGCCATGCCCTGGATTATTATGCGGCAGGAAATGAGCAGGAGTACTTTGCCCAAATTTACCCTGCCTATTTTGCCACCAAGGCCGTTCAGCCGCAGGACTTTAAGTCCTTAAATACCCAGGCCCTTCTTAAATCGAAAGATCCTGAAGCCTACCGATTCATGGATTCTTTGGTGAAGGCCGAAAACCAATTTGTCCAAGGAAACGCCAATATATTCCGGGATGAATTTTGTGAATTATATATAAACCTAAGCCAGAATGCACAAAACAACAATGGCAACCGGTTCACAAAAGCAAAGGCGTATTTAGATACGGCCTCCCTATATGATGCCGATTACCTTCCTTTGTTAATGGCCAAGGCCGATCTGGGTTTAAAAATGGGGGACCAGGAAATTGCCGACCAGAACATAAAGAAAGCCAGTGCCCTGGATCCTAAATATTCCCCGGCTTTTGAAAAGAATTATGAATTGAACCGTTCCCTGGAAGCGGCCGGTTTACTGGATTATAATACCGCCTATGAATTGGAAAAATCCGATTTATTAAAAGCCATAGATTTAGAATCAGATCCTGTCATTCAGGCCGATCATAGAGAAGCCCTGGTAGATTTATATAGGTCCAATTCTCTTATTCCTGATGAAGTTCAGGCAAGAGAAGATTTATATAAAAACATTGCGACTTATTCCAGTAATGAAAAAACCAGGAAGAACCTGATTCTGGGAGATAAAATCATACAAAGCCTGGAATTAGGCTATCCCGAGTCGCTTGATCCCCTTGAAAAAATTTACCAGACCAACCCCCAGGATTATGAATTTGCCCTGAAATACGCCCAGAGCCTGGAAAATAACGGTAATAAGGAGAAGGCTACAGCAATTCTTGAAAAAAGTCTGGAATTACAAAAACCTTCCGGAAGAATTAACCCGGAACAGGCCCTTTATCTGGCTGTTTTTCAAGGAACCTCAGGAAATCAAAGCCGGGGAAAAGAAATATTGAAAACGGTATTAAAAAATCAGGTCGACTCCAGTTTCCTGATGGTTCAAGCCTATTTAGCAACCGGACAAACAGAAAAAGCAGAAAATCTATTCAAAGCATTTAAACTACCCCATGATTTCTTCCCTAAGAGTGAATACTATTCCATTAAGGGAGATTTACGAATTCAGGAAAATAATTTGGAGGAAGGGGTTACGGCCTACCAGGACGCTTTAGCAAATAATCCCTATAATTTCCGAACCGCTAAAAAACTCATAGAAATTTTAAAAAAACTAAACCGCCCCACCGCCATCCAGGCCATAATGGCTAAGCTAGCTTCCCTACCCGTAAAACCGGGACCTATGCTGGGTATAACAGCCAATTAATAACATTCTATCGCTAATAAATGATTCTTTGGGGATAATCGATTATTAGGCATGCATTATTTAATGCCCCCAAAGGCACCAAAGCATACATTTTTATGTAGGATTTCGACCTGGGAGAAGCCGACTTTTTTCATGAGGTCCAGTTGGTAGAGTATGGAACGGGGACTATCTTCCCTTTCCACATAGTCTAATACGGTTTTTCTATATTCCTTTCCGGCAAGGCCTTCCAAATAATCTCCATATTGCTCCATGGTATATTCATGGATTAAACTATTATCCTGGGCAATGAAATCTGATACCATAAAACATCCCCCCTTTTTTAAGATTCTGAAAATCTTTTCAAAGGTTCTTTCCCAATCTTCCTCCTCCCGTAAATGGTGCATCACGGCACCAGCCAGAATAATATCATAGTAATTGTCCTCTATTTTCGCATCCCGGAAATCCCCGTGAAAGGTCATTATAGGGTTCTTGCTTATTTCTTTTACCCTTTCTTCCGCTTTCTCCAACATAGGCTTACTAAGGTCCAATAGGGAACAATGAAGATCCGGGTTTTTTTGAAGCATTTTTAGGGTATAGTTTCCTGCCCCGCATCCAATGTCCAATAAGGTTTTGGCTTTGGGGTTAATTCTATTCGCAGCTTCTGCAATTAATTCCAGGCAAAGTTTGGCATCGATAGTCGTTACCTGCCCGGTTTCCAGATTAGAAAATCGCTCCACATCCTTATCAAATCGTTCCCGTATTTCTTCTATGGTCGATTTATTCATGGTTTATTCGGCCTGGTCTTTATTAATCTGGCTAAATATTCGTTCCATCCTTTCCGAATACTCCTGGGTATCGTCCAGGAAGAAATTGAGCTGAGGAACCGCTCTTACCTGATCCCTTATTTTTTCTCCTAGTTTATACCGTATTTCCCTGGCCTGGGATTGGATAGTGGTAAGCGCCTGGCTCTGGCTAATGACCTTATAAAAACTTAAATAAACTTTCGCTATGGAAAGATCGCTGGTTACCCGAATCTGGGTGATGGTGATCATGGCACCGGGTAAATAATGATTTCCCTCTCTTTGAAAAACCTCCCCTAACTCCTTCTGTATTACTCGAGCAAATTTTTGCTGACGTTTTGATTCCATAACAGGCCTTTCTAAATGTCAAAATTACTAATTCTACACCAATCCCTATCCGGTAGTTCGTAAACCACTGGCAATAGCGTTTAATACCTGAAGCATTTCGGCAAGCATCCCTTCCGCCTCCTGGGTTTTGTTTTCTGCTTTTAAATCCCTCCATTGCTGAATTCCCTGAATCTGGATTTCATGCAAACGATTCAATTTATTTCTTCTAATTTCCAGCATTTGGTTGGTTCTGGGTCTTCTGTTTTCCAGATTTTCCCCATAAATCGTTTCCAATGCCTGTTTGGTTTTATAATACTCGTCCAATATAAGGTCCAGAAACTTCCTTCCGATTTTTTGTTCCTTTACCAGGCTGGTGTACCGGGTCATAATATCGGTATCGGCACTTAACATGCTGGTCGTTACATTGGTAAGGATATACCGCAATGGGGAATACGTCATGGAATATTCCAATAACTTTTTAAATAGTTCAGGACTTTCCTCTTTAAGTTTGGTAATAGCATGTCCCAAACCATACCAGCCGGAAATAAAAAAACGGGACTGTGACCAGCTAAACACCCAAGGAATGGCCCTTAAATCGGATAGGGTTCTGGACCCGGTTCTTCTTGCCGGCCGGGAACCTATCCGACTGCTTTCAACAATATCAATCGGGGTAGCTTCCGAAAAAAAGGTTAAAAACCCATCTTCCTTAATCAGGTTTTCATAATGGTTCCTACTGAATCGGGAAAGGATATCCATAATTTCTTCCGCACCGTCCGGAATGGGGATCAAATGCTTTTCCATAATGGTCGTTCCTGCCACACCTGCCAATAAAAGTTCAAGGTTATAGGCATTCGTGGCCTTGTTGGCATACTTTTGGGATATGGTTTCTCCCTGCTCGGTCAGCCTGAAATATCCTTGTAAGGAAGAATACGGTTGGGCATGGATAAATCGATTGGTAGGTCCAGCTCCACGGCTTACAGTTCCCCCTCTACCATGGAAAAATCCAATCCGGATATGGTTTGCTGCAGCGGTTTTTACCAGGGCTGTTTGGGCCTGATGCAAATTCCACAAACTGGCAAAGATTCCTCCATCTTTATTGCTATCGCTATAGCCTATCATGACCTGCTGCAAGCCTTTGTCTAATTCGCTGGTTCCAGAAAAGTTGGCATGACTTGCCTGGGTTACGGGATGGGATAGAAAGGCCTTCATGATTTCCGGACTCTGATGTAAATCATCGATGGTTTCAAATAAAGGCACAAGGGGTAAAGAGCATATAATTTCATCCCCCTCCTTATGGGTTAAACCCACTTCCTTGCCTAGTACATAAACCATTAATAAATCAGATAAATCCCGGGTCATACTGACAATAAGGGAACCTAATCCTTCCTTTCCATAAATATCGATATGCTGTTTTAGTACCCTGAAACAGGATCTTGCGGCATCGGATTCCGGGCCTACCGAAACTTCCATACGGCTAAAAGGCCTGTCATGGATTAATTCCTTGTTTAAAAACTCGGTTCTTTGCTCAAAACTCATTTTCAAATAGGAATCCCCATCCAATCCTGCAGCATGCATTAACTGTGAAATCGCTTTTTCATAGAATCCGGAATTTTGTCGTATGTCTAAGCAGGCCAGTCCAAAACCAAAACTTTGCACCTTTCTAATTAAGGGTTCCAGGTCCCCTTCTGCAATCCGGGATAAATTGCATTTTTCAAGGGTGGCATAGATAATCTGTAAATCGTCCAGAAGTTCCCCAGAATTACGGTAATACCGTAATCCTAAATCCTTAACCAGTTCCAGGGACTCGGTGAGGGGGATTCTCAAATAAATAATCCTCATGGCCTGTCTCCAAGGCTCATATTGATTTCGATTACTGACCGATTCCTGTAGTTCCGGACCCAATAAAACCAAAGATTTTTGTAGCCATTCTTTTAACTGCTCAGGCACCTGTAAATGTTGGGCCGAAATACTCAGCTTATTAATAAGAGAAATAAGCTCCTTCTTTATAATCTGAAGGGACGATTTTCTTAATTGCTCCAGGGCTTCGGCGGTGACCTCGGCAGTAACCAGGGGATGGCCATCGCGGTCTCCTCCCACCCAATTTCCAAAGGTTAGCCGGGGTAAATTTTTTGTCCCTTTTAAAAGCTCGGGATCAAATCCATTCTCTTCCCAGGCCTGTCGGAGGCGGGAATCTAATAAGGGAATCACTGTAGGAAAAATATTGGTGAGATAATGCATGACATTTCTCAGCTCATCTTTTACCTTAGGTTTTTCAAGAAAGATTTCATTGGTATACCAGAGTCTTTCCAGGGCCACCTTAATTTCTTCCTTAATAATGGCTTTTTCCTGTGGGGTATACCGGCTGTTTTCCTTTTCTACTAATAATAAATAGATCTCCCGTAAATGATCCAATACGGTTTGTCTTTTAGCTTCTGTAGGATGAGCGGTTAAAACCGGCTCGATATGAATCAGGGAAAGGGCTTCGGCTATTTCTTTATCGGGCAGTCCAAAGGCTTTTAAATCACTAAGATTTTTGCCCCATAAACCAGGTATATAGGTTAATCCATGTAGGGTCTCCTCTTTTCTTCTGAACTGGGCCGCCGCATTTTCTTCCACCATATTGTTCAATTGGAAGCAAAGAGAATATAACTGAGCCACCTTCAAATCGGAAGGAGCCTTCCCATTTTCATTCTGGATTAATTCTGCTAATTGCTTTTGCCCCGTTTCTTCCAGAACTTCTTTCAAAGCACCCAGAAGAAAGTCGAGGTCCACCTTTATTTTCCCAATATCGATGGAATCATCTGCCGAATTCACGTTTAGAAGGGCAAATCATTTTCCATATCTCCCCCGCTGGGGATCTCAAAATGGGAGGGTGCGGTAGAGCTTGGAATGGTTCCTTTTGCCTCATCCAGGGCCTTAATTTTCCAAAGTTGTAAACTATTGAAATAGGCTGTTTTCCCAGATTTATCGGTCCAGGGTCTTCCTCTGAAATTAAAGGATACTTCTACTTGCGTGCCCACAGAAACCCCATCCAATAAGGCACATTTATCTTGTACGGCTTCAAACTTTAAATATTCCGGGTACTGGGGGTTCTCAGCATATTCTAAAATCAACTCTCTCTTTTTGAAGGAACTGGAAATCTCCATAATTTCCGATACCTCGTGAACCTTTCCTTTTAACTCCATTTTAAACGAATCTTAAGCTTTTTTAAACCTTGTTATGATTTCTAAAAATACGATCTTTTACCTCATAAAAAGAGTGTTTATGTGCCTGTTTACCATACTTTGTGGAGCCAGATTAAATAAATAAAATAAGCAGATAAACAAAGGAAAGAAAGGGTGCTCATTCTCATCGTATTGGAAAAATTAGCCTGGTCGGTCGATTTCCAAACACGAAAAAACCAATACAGAAAAAACACCACAAGAGGAAAGGTAAAAGCCAGGAAGCTAAAAACAAACAGGGTTCTTCCGGAGGTTAAAAAAACCAGAATACCCAAGGCTAGCCCAAAACAGATTCCTGAAAAAATAAACGTTCCTCTATACCCCAATAGGGCACTTAATGTAATATCTCCCCGCATCTGATCTTCCTTATGCTGGTAAACCTGGGTCATAATATACATGGCCCCAATTATACAGCTGGCAAAAAGTGCCTCCAATAGGGTTTCCCGGGAAAATAAATCCAAAAATGAAATTTTTGTAAGGGCAAGAAGGGATATGCAAAAAATAAAGGCTCCCTGAAAGAAGAAAACGATGAGAAAACTGATTATGGGGCGGCTTTTTAGCCTTGTTTTGGGGTTGGAGTAGAGCTTTGAAAAGATTCCATAAATAAGCACACCCAGACCAAATTCCCATCGAATCCAGAAAGCCCATAGGGTTCCGAAAATATCAAGAAACCAGGAGGCATATAGAAGGCTTATATCTACCTTAGGAGGAATTTTAACTCCACCGATACTTGTTTCATCCTTGTCGAAATAACTATTATACCCATTGCTGGCCGGATAAATAAAAAGGTGAAGGACCAGGAAAACCATAATCATATCCATTACGTTCCATATTGGTGACTGGCTAAGGGCAAATAAAAAAACAGGGAGAAGATACAAGGAATACAAAAACCGCAAATGAATCCAGGTGGAACGGGAGGGAAGAAGGGTTTTTTGCATGGACAGGTAAAAATGTTTGTTCACCAATTTTGGCTTACTATGAATTTCAGTATAAAAATCTAAATATTACAACTTTATACTATTTTAACTCACTTTTCTTTCTCTCATGCCCTTTTCAGTTCTAGCAAGTATCGGATTGGCCAATCCTCCTCATAAAGTGGCCCAGTCGGATATATTTTCCTTTATGGCAGCCGCCCATGGATTAAGTATCCTAGAAAAATCAAGGCTAAAGAAAATTTATGATGGATCAGGTATTCAATACCGGTATTCCGTACTTGATGATTATGGTAAAGTTCCAGGAAATTTTTCTTTTTACGGTAATGGAGAGGGGCTGGAACCATTTCCAAGCACCCGGGACCGAGCCCGGGTTTTTGAATCAAGAGCCGCCGATATTGGTTTTGAGGCCGTTAAGGATTGCTTTTCAAAAATCACGGATTTTTCTCCATCCAGTATAACCCATTTAATAACCGTTACCTGCACAGGATTACATGCTCCCGGGTTGGATATAGAATTAGTCGATAAAATAGGCCTCAATCCGGAAACAGAAAGGGTCTCCATAAATTTTATGGGTTGTTATGCCGCTTTCAATGCATTAAAAACCGCCGATTATATTTGCCGGTCAGAGCCGCAAAGCCAGGTATTGATTGTCAATGTGGAATTATGTACCCTTCATTTCCAGAAGGAAAACACCCTTACCAATTGGCTATCCAATGCCCTTTTTGCCGATGGAGCCTCAGCCGCCCTGGTTCATTCCAATGAGAACCCGGTAAAAAGCCATTACCCTTTTAAGATGCGGGGATTTTACTCCAAATTAATCCTGGATGCAAAAAAAGAAATGGCCTGGAATTTGGGAAATTTTGGTTTTGAGATGCAACTAAGCAGTCATATTGCAAAAAGAATTCAGTCGTCCATTAAGGATGTAGCCGTACAGGTTCTAAAAAAAGTAAACCTGAACTTTTCCGACCTGGCGCAATTTGCCATTCATCCGGGAGGAAGAAGGATTCTGGAGGTATGTGAGGAAATCCTGGGTTTTGAAGGGGGATCCGATCATCCTTCCTATTCCGTATTAAGAGAATTTGGGAATATGTCCTCGGCCACTATTTTCTTTGTACTAAAAGAAATGGGGGATAAGTTTTTTAGGAAGGAATATAAATCCGGTCCCCTGCTGAGTTTTGCCTTTGGACCTGGATTAACCTTCGAATCCATGGTTTTAGAACCCCTGGCATGATAAATCTGGATCAAAGAAGTACAGAGCTGGAAATTATGGATTTGCCCAATCCTCCTTCAGAGGCCATACGTTTGGCGGTAAAAGAAATTGAAAAAATAAATGTTTTATTGGGTGGATTTAACCAATCCCTTCAGGATATTTCCCGATTTAACCCGGAAAAACACACTTTGAGTATACAGGACTGGGGATGTGGGTCAGGCGATCTATTAAGAAAAATAAGGAAATGGGGAGAGGAAAGATCCTATCACCTGGATTTAACAGGTATGGATTTGGATAGGGAGACCATTTTTTATGCGAATGAAAACACGGCGGACCCCTCTATAAAATGGGAATGCAGGGATGTGCTTTCCGGGGAAATTCCAGATAAATCTGCCGATCTGGTAATTTCCTGTTTGTTTACCCATCATTTCGTGGATGAGGATTGGATTCGCCTAATTCGGGAAATGATACGGGTTTCAAAAAAAGGCGTAATTATAAACGATTTACATCGACACCCCCTTGCATATTATTCCATTGGTATTTTAACACGCTGGTTTGCCAAATCGTATATGGTTCGCAATGATGCCCCTTTATCCGTAGCCAAAGGATTTACGCGAAAGGAATTAATTTCCCTTTTAAAAAAGGCGGGGGTAGCAACCTATTCCTTACAATGGAAATGGGCCTTCCGATGGAGTCTTGTTATTTATACATCGGAATGAAAAAGCCTAAAATTACCATTGTAGGGGGGGGCCTTGCGGGCTTGAGCGCTGGATTAAATTTATCCAGAAAAGGATTTCCTGTTCAATTATTTGAAAAAAAGACTTTTCCTTTTCACCGGGTTTGTGGAGAATACGTATCGAATGAGGTATTACCCTATTTAAAAGAACTGGGAATTAACCCCTTTCATTACGGAGCAAGCCGGATAAATCGTCTGGAGGTTTCCTCGGTTCAGGGTCGAATGCTTCAACAGGATTTGGATTTGGGCGGATTTGGGATTAGCCGGTATACCCTGGACCAAATTCTTTATTCCGCCCTTTTAGAATCCGGCGCGGAGCTTATTACCGGTGTTAAGGTGAATTCCATCGATTTTATCGACCCCGAATTCCATGTAAAGGATGACCAGGGCAGAGTGTATAGGTCCGATTATGTTCTCGGGGCATTCGGAAAACGGTCCAACCTGGATCAAGTGATGCAAAGGCCCTTTTTTAAAAAAAGAAGCCCTTATTTGGGGGTTAAGTATCATTTAAAATTTGACCTCGACGAGGATAAAATTCAATTGCATAATTTCCAGAATGGGTATGCAGGAATCTCTGCCGTGGAAGACCATATTTTTTGTTTTTGTTATCTTTCCAGGACCTCTAACCTAAAAAAATACGGAACCCTTGATAAAATGGAGGAGGCCGTTTTGAAAAAAAACCCTTATTTGAAAAATATTCTGGAAAATGGGGAGTTCTTATGGAATAAACCCCAGGTAATTCATGAAATATCTTTTGAACCAAAAGAACTTGTTTTTAATCATATTCTCATGTGTGGAGATTCCGCTGGTTTAATTAGTCCTCTTTGCGGTAACGGTATGGCTATTGCCATACACTCTGGGAAAATCTTGGCCGAAACTTTGGCGAGCAAGGGCGAGGTGCATTCCCGCATGGAAACCAGGTTAGCCCTTGAAAACACCTATTCCGAGGCATGGAAAAAACAATTTCATACCCGTTTATGGGCTGGTCGTCAAATCCAAAAACTATTTGGAGGCGATTTCTTAACACACCAGGTTTTAGGTTTCCTGAATGCCTTTCCTTCCTTAACCACCCAATTGATTCAAAGCACCCATGGTGAAGTTTTCTAATACCCTTTTTCTTCTTTTCCTATTAGGTTCTTTTTTATCGCGGGCACAACCCTTAAAATTACGTAGGGCAACCGATATCTGTAATCCAGATTCTGTGGTGCTGGGGCGATTCTGTCCTAATTTTTATGGCACCTCCTTGGCAGGACTTAAAATTCCTGTTTCCAGCTTTAAGGGATCGTATGTAATTATAATGGTTTGGTCCACCAGTACCCAAAGTTCCTTGAAGGAATATCCCTTTTTTACTCGTCTTAAAGAAAAATTTTCGGCACCTGGAATTCAGTTTTTGGATATAGCCGTGGATAAGGATAAGCAGGATTGGGAGTTTTTCTACAAGCAACACCCGGAACCGGGGGTTCATTGGTTCGCGGACCCCTTAAAGCCCCCTTTCTCGTATTTTCTTTTAAAAAGAAAGGACCGGGGAGAGCATACCTACTTTAGCTATACCGTTCCCCAGTTTATTCTTTTAAACCCAGAGGGTAGAATTATAGAAAACAAAACCAGTTTCTTCCCTTCCGATACGACACGGTTTAACACGCTCGTTCGTTCCCTTCCTGTCAAAAAAGGCTAGTTTTCTAAATAAGGATTTTTAAAGGGGACTCTAATAGGTCCTTAACGGTTTGAAGGAATGCCGCTCCGGTAGCCCCATCCACAACCCTATGATCGCAGGAAAGGGTCACTTTCATAACATTTCCTGGTACAACCTCATTGTTTTTAACCACAGGAACAGACTGAATGCCTCCAATGGCCAATATGCAAGCATCCGGGCTATTAATAATGGCCGTAAATTCATCAATACCAAACATTCCTAAATTAGAAATGGTAAAGGTGCTTCCTTCCCAATCGGATGGCTGAAGTTTTTTGTCTTTCGCCTTTCCTACAAAATCCTTTACCTCATGCGAAATCTGACCCAATCCTTTCTGATCGGCATTACGAATAACAGGAACCAATAAACCTTCTTCCACTGCCACCGCTACACCAATATGAATGCTATGGTTAAACCGGATTTTATCACCTAACCAGGAAGAGTTGATTTTAGGATGTTGTTTCAAAGAAAGAGCAACGGCTTTTAATACTAAATCATTAAAAGAGATTTTTGAACCAGATGCTTCGTTTATCTGTTTCCGTAACTCAATAGACTTGTCCATCTCAATAGACATCGTCAAGTAAAAATGAGGGGCCGTAAATAAACTTTCCGAAAGCCTTCGGGCAATGGTTTTACGCATTTGACTAACGGGCATATCCTCGAAGGTTCCTTCCACTGCTGCCGCTAAAACCACCGGTTTGGATTCTGCCTTGGTAGGTATGCTTAATGCCTCAACATCTTTTTTAACTATTCTTCCGTGGTCGGCCGATCCTTTTACCTGGCTTAAATCAATCCCTTTTTCTTCTGCAATTTTTTTCGCAAGAGGGGAAGCCTTTATTCTGGCATCGCCATGCCCATTTTCAGAATAGGATTGCTCGGTATTTTCTTTAACGGGTTCTAAAACCGCTACTACAGGATTTGCCATTGCAGACGATTGTGCGCTCATTTCTTTTTGAGAATTGGCAGCCGGAGCGGCTGTTGCACCTCCTAAAAGACCGGAAAAGTCTTCTCCTGGCTTTCCTAAAATTGCGATTAATCCATCTACAGGAACTGCTTCTCCTTCTTTTGGACCTATATATAACAAAGTGCCTTCCTGAAAAGATTCAAAGTCCATGGTTGCTTTATCTGTTTCAATTTCAGCAACCAATTCTCCGGTCTTTACGGTATCACCAACTTTCTTATGCCATTTTGCCAGGACCCCTTCGGTCATGGTATCACTCATTTTCGGCATTTTTACTGCTTCGGCCATTATTTTTAGGAACTATAGGGGGTTGAAAAATTAGAATTCTCCTTAACTTAGAATATAAGGATAGTCCTGTTGAACATAAACATCCGTGTACAATTCGGAAGGATCTGGAAAGGGCGATTCTTCGGCAAAGGTTACGGAATCTTCCACAACCTCTTTTACCCTTTGATTAATCGCTTCCAATTGCTCTTCACTTAAAATTTTCTTCTCTAAAAGGATTTTATGGATTTCTTCTATCGGATCTTTTGACTTGTATTCTTCTACCTCATCTTTAGAACGATATTTAGCCGGGTCAGACATGGAATGTCCCTTGTATCGGTACGTTCTCATTTCTAAAAAGGTAGGTCCATCCCCTCTTCTTGCCCTGTTTACGGCATCTTCCATAGCAAAATGAACATCTTCACAACGCATCCCATTAACAGGGAAAGAAGGCATATCATAACCCAGCCCCAATTTGTATATATCGGTTACATTAGTCGTTCTAGCTACCGAGGTTCCCATGGCGTAGCCATTATTTTCACAAATAAAAATTACTGGGAGTTTCCATAGCATCGCCATATTGAAGGTTTCGTTAAAAGCCCCCTGACGCACAGCACCATCACCCATATAGGTAACGCATACGTTCTGGTTCCCTTTAAATTTTTCCGCAAAAGCAATTCCTGCTCCTAGGGGAATCTGCCCACCTACAATACCATGACCTCCGAAAAACTTATGCTCTTTAGAAAACATATGCATGGACCCACCCTTCCCTTTGGAACAACCGGTCGATTTGGCAAACAATTCAGCCATAACTTCCCGTGCGGAGATCCCTTTCGCAAGGGCATGGGCATGATCCCTATAGGCGGTAATTATACTATCGGCGGCGCCTATAACCGACATGGTTCCTGCCATGACCGCCTCCTGACCAATATATAAATGACAAAATCCTTTAATCTTTTGCTGTCCATATAATTGACCTGCTCTTTCTTCAAATTTCCTCATTAAGACCATATCCTCGTACCATTTTATGTATACAGCATCTGGAATGGCTGGTGCCACTCCATTTTTGGAATGCACAGGACTGGTTTTGGAGGAACCGTTTTTTATGGCTTTGTTAGTTTCAACTTTTACCGTACTCATCCGAATTTATTTGGGTTTAGTAATCTTGGTTGGATTCAAAGGAATTTTGAAGACTCAAAAATATCAATAAAATTTTAAAAGCGAGTATTCCTGTTCTTTGAAACAAAATATTGTTTCTTAACGAATACAATAAAAAAAAGATTTGAATTTTCTTGATTTACTCATAAAACAGGGTTTTCATTGTCTTTTTTATAAAAATTCTACATTTCCGTTCTCCGTTTAATGATTTGTTTGTTACATTTGACTTCATCATAACAATTATGCGGATTACCCTAACCCACAATTTGTTTTTGTTCTGGCTTTTTGCCATTGTATTTTCCAGTACCAGCTTGATCGCAAAGACCAAGAAATCAAAGCATAACGGATATTCCAAGGTTGGTTCGTCCAAACATAAAGGAAAACATAGCCTTATTGCCCATAAAAAAACAGGACATTTTCTTCCCGTCGATCCGGAGGCCTTTGCGACGGAAAATAATACGGTAATAGATCCGGATACTCTGGGACATATCTATTATTCCAAAATATTTGATATGCCGGTAGATAGCGGTGCAAATATTAAATTATTTCATACGGTTGAAAATTGGATTGGAACGCCTTATAGATTGGGAGGATCCAACCATTGGGGGATTGATTGCTCCCAATTTGCCAGTAAACTATATACTTCGGTTTCAAATTCTTTTGTTGGTCAAACCTGCAGGGAAATTATTGGAAAAGTTAAACGTTTAACCATGGTTCAATTAAAACCCGGTGATTTTGTATTCTTCAAGATTCATGGGCCTAGTGCCAGCCATATGGGGGTTTATTTAGGCGGCAATAAATTTGTGCATTCTTCGTCCTCCAAAGGGGTGATGATTTCCAGCTTGAATGATCCTTATTTCCAAAAACATTTCCTATCAGGAGGAAGACCTGATTCCAACGAGGATCCGGCGGCAAGCCAGGAGCCTGCAACAGGAAACATCCTCAACAATTAATTAGGGGCTGTAGTTAATTTCTATGATCCATTATACCCGGGTTCAAACATTCAGGGATTTGGAAAGTATTAAATCCTTACAGGAAAAAAACCTAAAACAGAATTTACTTCCTGAAGAAAAATTAGATCAGGGATTCCTGACCGCCGAGTACAGCCTAAGCTTCCTGGAAAAAATGAACCGCGCCTGTCCATCCTTTTTGGCTAAGCATGGGGAAGATTTGGTAGGATACGCCCTGGTCGCCGATCCCTTAATTCGGGAGGATCATGATTTATTAAAAGACCTTTTCGAAAGAATTGATGAAACCCAATATTTGGGAACTTTTCTTCGTGATTCCCGATATATTGTGGTGGGACAATTATGCGTAGATAAGTCCTATTCCGGACAGGGTATTGCCCAAAACCTTTACAAGGAATTTAAAAAAGCCCTCCATAAGGAATATGAATACTGTGTGACGGATATTGCTGAAGAAAACCATCGTTCATTAAAGACACATTTAACTGCCGGTTTTAAAATTATTGGCAATTTGTCCTTCTCCGGTAATGCCTTTAAAATGGTATTATGGGATTGGAACCAATCCCATTAACCACCTTATTTTAGGGTTTAAAAGGCTGAGGTGCCGATTGAACCAATGCTTTCGCATTCAAATCGACCATATCGGCAATTACCTGAAAGCTTTCTTTCTTTACCAATAATTCCGGGTCGATAGGAATCCGGGAGGCCGATCCGACAAATACTTTAGGACGGTTTGCCCCACCCAAACCTTTAGGAATACTTTTTTTCCCTAAAGAATCATCAGAAATAGGTTCCAGCCCTGATAATTGTCTCAATACATTATACTTGTCAAATTCTTTCTTCTCCTCTGCCATATGCTCTTTTTCCAGAGCCTTTTGATTTAGCACCACCTTGTTTTTATCGAGGGCAATATTTAAATCCTGGATATCGTCTACCCATTCCTTATAAAAAATATTGTTTTCCATTCTCTTGCTATGGTTCATTTGCAAGGTGGTTTTCAATTGAGGAATATTACCTGCCAGGGTATACTTGGAGGTTTGGATTTGATCCCAGGGCAATGCCGAAGGTTCCGATTCTTCCCCAAATTTAGAACGGGGAATTTTATTGGGAAATAAAATATCCGGAGTAACCCCTTTTAATTGGGTACTGCTTCCATTAATCCGGTAGAACTTTGCAATCGTTAAATTGATTTGTCCCAGGGGGGTATCCATCCCACTAATGAGGTCATTGATACTTAAGGCACTTTGAACGGTTCCCTTTCCATAGGTATCCTCACCCACAATAATTCCCCTACCATAATCCTGGATAGCTCCAGCAAAAATCTCCGATGCCGAAGCACTGAAGGTGTTGACCAAAACGGCCAATGGACCACTATAAACCTGTTCAGGATTCTTATCGGCGTCAATTTCTACTTTTCCATTCATGTCCTTTACCTGAACCACCGGCCCCGTTTTAATAAACAAACCCGTTAAATCAATGGCCTCTTTCAGAGAGCCGCCACCATTATTTCTTAAGTCCAGAACCACCCCGTCAATACCCACCTGGTTCAAACTATCCAGAATGCGATGAACATCCCGCGAAGTACTATTATAGTTTTTATCGCCACGTTGGGCCGCTTCGAAATCCAGGTAAAAATCACCCAGATTAATAATACCAATCCGATAGGTTTTTCCATTCCGTATAAATTGCTCAACGGAAGAAGTTGCCCTCTGATCCACCAGATTAATTTTATCCCTGACCAGCTCCACCATTTTGGGGACACTGGTCGTAGAAGTATTGGCGGCCAGAATTTTCAAACGCACCACGGTACCCTTTTGCCCACGAATTAATTGAACCGCTTCGTCCGTTCTCCATCCTATAATATCCACAAACTCTCCCGTCTTACCTTGTGCAACGGCAACAATACGGTCGTTGGGATTTATTGCCTTGCTTTTTTCGGCTGGCCCCCCCTTGGTCAGGGAAGCTATTTTGATATACTCGTTTTCCGATACCAGGGTGGCTCCAATTCCTTCCAGGGATTTGGACATTTCAATATTAAAATCCTTTTTCCGGTTTGGGCTAAAATACGTGGTATGTGGATCAATACTGGACACAAAGGCATTCATAAAAACCTGGAATACATCTTCGCTATTCGATTTATCAATTTGTTTGTTCAGATTCTGGTATCTTTTTAAAAGGGTAGTAACATTTTTCCCATGGTCCTTTTGTGCCATATCCAGGGAAATCAATTCATACTCCACTTTTTTTCTCCAATAATCATCTAGTTCCTTTTTGGTAGAAAACCAATTGGATTTTTCCCGGCTTACTTCATAAACCTGGTTGGTATTTGTTTTAAGCGTGCTATCGGATAAGGCAGCATAGACCAAGGCAAAACGCTCTCTTTGTCGGGTATAGAGCCGGTTATAGATGGCAAAGGGAACCGACATATCGCCGTTTTCTAAAAATTCACCCATTTTATTTCTATAAACACTAAATTCTTTAATATCCGATTTCAAAAAATAGGACTTATTATTATCCAGATCTTTTATATACCGGTCAAAAATGACCCCGGAAAGGGAATCATTAAAAGCAGGTTTCTTATAATGATAATTTTCTATGGCTCCTGTTACCGCCTTAGAAACCTTTTCATGTTCCGCAAGGGGTTTTAAACGACCGGAATCCACCAGGGCAGGATGCGCAGAACAAGAATTCAGGAAAAAGCTTCCTACTAAAAAACATAACCCAACTTTTATCTTCATCGAAATAGTAAAATACGAAATTACAAAATATCTGCCAGAAGGTTTTTTATCCCCTCATCTCTTTTGGCCATATGGTATTGGGGAAGACTAAAATAAAAATTGCTTCCCTTGTTCTGGGTGCTTTCCATCCAAATTTTGCCCCCATTTCTTTCTACGAAATCGCGACAGAGCATGAGTCCTATACCAGAGCCTTTTTCTTCCATGGTTCCGACAGTAGTATAATTATCAATGCCAAAAAGTTTATCCTGAAATTCCTTTTTAACCCCAATTCCATCATCTGAAACGGAAATTACGGCAAAATCGTCTTCCGCCTTGGCGGTCCCTTTTATTAAAATGGTTCCTCCGGGAATACTGAATTTAATGGCGTTGGAAACCAGGTTTCGTAGAACCATCCTGATCATTTCCCTGTCTGCGTAAACAAATACGGTATCCTGTACGTGATTTTCAAGGGTAAGTTTCTTTTCCTCACATTGAAAACGAAAAACTTCGACCGTTTCATTTGCCAATTTATACATGTCCAGTTCCTGTAAATGAATCCGGATCCCATTCATTTGGCTTCTTGACCAAATCAATAAATTATCCAAGAAATTGGTCGTTTCCTTTACATTACTGGTTAATTTACCTGTAATTTGCTGAACTTCATCATGTTGTAAAACCCCCTGGCCAATAAGGGATAATACACCTGCCAGATTATTTAAGGGGCTTCTTACATCATGGGCAATGATGGAAAATAATTTGTTTTTCAATTGGTTTAAACGCTCCAGCTCTTCATTTTTCTGGTGAATTAAAATATTGGCATTTTCTGTAATTGTAAAAGCATGTCTCTTGGAACGATAAAGGCTATATAAAAATATGAGCCCCACCATGAGCAGGGTGACCAATAAGATTCCTATTAACAAGGTGTACCGTTGCCTGGTTTCTAAAATTTGGTTTTTTGCCTCTTCATGGGAGATTTTTTTCTTTTCATCCGATCCCACCATGACAGATCCCACAAAATGCTTTTTCCTTTCTTCCTCGAACAGGGAATCTTTGTACCGGTTTAATTCCTGACTTAAATGGTATGCGGTTTTATAATCCCCTTTAGCTACTTCCAAGGCTATCTGAGCGTTTTTAAATTCTAAAACAAGATCAGACTTTGGTGTTTCCTTTAAATAAAACTGGATTAATTCAAGGTTTAGCCCTGCCTTATCAAATTGGTGAAGACTTATATAATTGTTTACCAGTTCCAGATTAATTCTTATTTCGCCTATTTTATTTCCCGATTTCTGGAAATCTTTTAATGCCTGTTCCAGGGAAACAATAGAGGCCTCATATTTCCCTTTCTTAAAAAGGCTAATCCCTTTTAATTCCTCCGGGGTGTTTTCTATAGTATTGCTTCCCCCCTCCAGATATTCATCTTCGATAGAGATATACGTCGGGCTTGCCATTAAAAACCCAACATGCAAGATTAAAAAGCCAAAAATCAGGGATGCCATCGTATAAAACCTATGCATCGGGCAGCATCCTTGAGTAGAATCCGTCTTCTTTCCCATTTATTTTTTTTCAATGTCCGATAAATGGGCTTCCCCATTCCATAATCTTTCGCTACCCCCTACAAAATGGGATAAGATTCCCGGTAAATCAAGACCCGCAGGGTTAGGATCGTTTGATTTCTTAACCAAATTCTTTAGAATATCTGGGAAAACAGCGGTTGAAAAGGACCGCGCAATTTCCCTGGACATATACCCCTGATCGGACATTCGATTTTCGAATGCGCTTATTGCCTCCCGATTTATGGGACTTGTTTCCGGTGCCACCGAACCATTTAAGAGACTTCCCACATCGCCCACCTTTCCCCCTGTTAAATGTCGACCCAGGCTGATTAATATACTATGGGTAATTTCCTGAAAAATATTTTCATGCTGTTTTGGGTCAACGCCTGACGATTGTAGGGGAGCCATAGACTCTTCCTTTACCAATTGTAGCAATTGTTCAAACATAGATTAATTTTTTTCTAAACTTACTTATATTTTACGTATTCTAGATTTTAAGAAAACGATATGTCAAAGAAAATAATCTTATTAATTCTTGTATCATTTTTTATATATAATGCAGAGGCCCAATTAGTTCACCCGAAAGGCTCATTTTCACGGGCCGATTCCTTACGAGGATTTTTAAGTCCCCTTCGTACCTGTTTTGATATCAAATTTTATGATTTGACGGTAAAGATTGATCCGGAAAAAAAAAGCCTGGAAGGGCTTAACCGGATTCGGTTTAAGATCTTAAGCCCTACGCATGAGATTCAGCTGGACCTTTTTTCGAATATGGTTATCCGGGAACTGGTTTGGAATCAAAAGAAATTAACCTACCGAAGGGAATATAATGCGGTTTTTATTTCCTTTCCCGAAGAACTGAAAAAAGATTCCACCTATACCCTGGACTTTTCCTATTATGGGAAACCCCAGACCGCCCTGAATCCGCCCTGGGACGGAGGATTTTCCTGGAGCCGGGATAGTTCCGGAAAACCCTGGGTTGGGGTTTCCTGCCAGGGAACCGGAGCCAGCTTATGGTGGCCAAATAAAGATCATCAAAGTGATGAACCCGATAGTATGATGATACGGGTCCAGGTTCCGGGAGGATTAAAGGATATCTCCAATGGACGATTGGTTAATACCGTGGACATGGGCGATGGCACCACCCGATTCGACTGGTTTGTTCGCAATCCCATCAATAATTATGATGTAACCCTGAACATAGGGGATTATGTCGCGTTTTCTGAAGATTTCCAGGACCTGACCTGTGATTATTATGTTCTTCCGGAACATCTGGCTCAGGCAAAAAAACAGTTTACTCAGGTAAAAACCATGCTTATAACCTTTGTAACCCTTTTTGGCCCCTATCCCTTTATAGAAGATGGGTATAAATTAGTGGAGTCGCCCTATCTGGGCATGGAACACCAATCGGCGGTGGCTTATGGAAACCGCTTCCGAAACGGCTATATGGGAACGGATTTATCGGGTACTGGCTTTGGAAATTCCTGGGATTATATAATTGTACATGAAAGCGCCCATGAATGGTTTGGAAATAATATTACCTCGAATGATATCGCAGATATGTGGATACATGAAGCCTTTGCTATGTATGCCGAAGGTTTATTTGTCGAGTTTAACCAGAATTATGCCTCCGGACAGAAATATTTATACGGGGTTCGAAGCCATATCCGAAATGATAAACCCATCATTGGTCCTTTTGGTGTAAACCAGGAAGGTTCCGACGATATGTATTATAAAGGAGCCGCTATGCTGAATACTATCCGCCATATTATTAATTCGGATAGTCTTTGGTTTTCCATTCTGAAAAAGATGAACCTCGTATTTCGACATAAAACCGTAGATGGGAAGGATATTATCAACTTTATTTGTACCGAATCTCATTTGGACCTGCGACCTGTATTTCACCAGTACCTGTCCACTACCCAGGTTCCAAGGCTGGAATACCGTTGGGAAAACAATCATACCTTAAAATTTAAATGGACTTATTGTGCCCCCGGATTTACTATGCCGGTCGACCTGGTTTCAGCCGGAAATAAGCCCCTCCGAGTTTATCCCGTAGAAAACAACTGGAATTTTATTACGCTTTCTAAAAATGATTATAAAGATTTAAAACCCGATATTCTTTCCTTTTATATAGATGTTCCGAATTCGTCCAATTAGCGTAATTTTGTAGCTCAATTTTTAATTCATGTTTGACAATTTATCAGATAAGCTTGACCGGGCCTTTAAAATCCTAAAAGGTCAGGGAAGAATTACCGAAATCAACGTGGCAGAAACCATGAAAGAAATTCGGAAGGCTTTACTGGATGCCGACGTAAACTATAAAACGGCTAAAACCTTCACTGATACCGTTAAGGAAAAGGCGCTGGGTCAGAATGTATTACAAGCGGTTTCTCCTGGTCAGCTATTAACGAAGATCATGAACGATGAGCTCACCGACCTTATGGGTGGTGTGCAATCCGAATTAAACATAAAATCGAACCCTACCATTATTTTAATGGCAGGGTTACAGGGTTCTGGAAAAACCACTTTCTCCGGAAAATTGGCCCTTTATTTGAAAGGGAAAAATAAAAGGGTACAACTTATCGCCGCGGACGTTTACCGCCCGGCGGCAATAGATCAATTAAAAGTACTGGGTTCTCAGATTGGTGTTCCGGTATTTTTTAATATGGAGGAAAAAAACCCTGTTAAAATTGTTCAGTCCGGTATAGCTGAAGCCAAAAAAGAACAAGCCAATATCATCATTATCGATACGGCAGGTCGTTTGGCCATTGACCAGGAAATGATGAAGGAGATTGGAGCCATTAAATCGGCTGCTTCTCCAAACGAAATTCTATTTGTGGTGGATTCGATGACGGGTCAGGATGCAGTGAATACGGCCAAAGCGTTTAACGATCAACTGGATTTTACCGGGGTTGTTCTTACAAAATTAGATGGAGATACCCGGGGTGGGGCAGCACTTTCCATAAAATCGGTGGTAAACAAACCCATTAAATTTATAAGCACCGGAGAAAAGCTGGAAGCGCTTGATCTTTTTTATCCCGATCGTATGGCATCGAGGATATTGGGTATGGGCGATGTGGTTTCCCTGGTTGAAAGGGCTCAGCAACAATTCGATGAAGCCCAGGCCATAGAACTTCAGAAAAAAATTCGCAAAAACACCTTCGATTTCACCGATTTTATGAATCAGATTCAGCAAATCAAAAAAATGGGAAATATGAAGGATCTAATGGGAATGATTCCCGGTATGTCCGGACTGACCAAAAACATGGATATGGACGAATCCGCCTTTGTCGGAATTACGGCCATCATTCAAAGTATGACCCCCTATGAAAGGGAAAACCCCGATGCAATTCACCAGGGTAGAAGAAAAAGAATTGCTGCCGGAAGTGGAACCAGTATTCAGGAAGTGAACAAGCTCATTAAACAATTTGACGATATGCGCAAAATGATGAAGAGTCTTTCTAATCCAAATGTAGCGGCCCAAATGATGAGAAAAATGCCTAAAATGGGCAAAGGAATGTAGTTAAAGCAATAGCTTTTCTACCTCTTTCCAGGAATTTACCCGTTCAAACCGATTTTCATGTATATTATGGTGCGCCGTAAAAAGTAAAGGGCGACCCATAAAAAACTCAAAATTCCTCGCCCTGTCATCAATTAAAATATCAGCGTTAATAATTCGCTTATCCCCGCAAAAAACAATTCTTTGATATGGTATAAATGGAAAATGTTCTTCCAGCCAGAAAAATTTGTCTTCAAGGGAATAAGGCATTTCTGTTGCTGCGGAAACAATAAAAACTTCATGCTTATCGTAAAGCTTTTTTACAACCTCCTGACAATCGGGTAAGAGAGGCACATCCCTTAAAAATCCTTTTTTGAAAAAATAGGAAATAATTTTTTCGGAATACTCCGGGGGTACCGATTCCTGTAAGCCTCTCCCATGCAATTCATCATGAGAAGGTCCAAAACCATGATCTTCATGAAATACCCGTACCACTTTATGGGCCGAATCGGCCATTACATCATCCATATCAATGGCGATTCTCATATTTTTAATTTTTTGGTTTTGATAGTGTATAAAAATAGTCTAACTTTGCCATCCCAAAAGTACATAGTAGAATAGGGGCTTTATATATAGCGAAATATGCCAGTTAAAATAAGATTGCAAAGACATGGGAGGAAAGGTGTCCCTTTTTATCATATTGTTGTAGCAGATGCTCGTGCACCCAGAGATGGTAAATATATTGAAAAATTAGGGGTTTATAATCCTATTACGGTTCCGGCTACCATCGATTTAGATGTAGACAAAACCGTAGATTGGTTGAAAAACGGAGCACAACCTACCGATACAACGCGTGCCATTCTTTCTTATAAGGGTGTTTTATACAAAAAACACCTGGATACCGGTGTAATTAAAGGCGCTATTAGTCCTGAAATTGCTGAAGAAAAATTTAATTCCTGGAAAGAGCAAAAGGAAGGAAAGATCCTGGATCATAAGTCCAATCTTCAGTCTTCGAAATCGGAAGAATTAAAGAAGCGATTTGCTCAGGAACAAAAAGTAAAAGAAGATAGAGCAATTGCCCAGAATGCTAAGAAACTAGCCGCTTTGGAAGCTGCTAATCCTACCATTACCGAAGAACCAGCTGAAGAGGCTGGTGCTACCGAAGAAGCTCCTGCTGGAGAATAATTATTTTATTACGACTGGGTATGGCAAGTAATTCCTCCAATAAAGAGAAGGACTTGTTATACTTCGGTTCCGTAATCAAGCCCCGTGGTTTAAAGGGTTCCCTTAAAATCGCTTCATCCCTTACCGAGGGATTTCCTATAGAACCATTCGAAATATTCCTTTCCAAACAGGGCAAGTTTATTCCTTTTATGGTATCATCCATAAAATTTGAGCCGAATGACACGATTCTGAATTTAGAAGGAATCCATGATTTAGATGCAGCCATTCCACTTACCGGACATGATGTTTATATCGATTCCCAAAAATTAAAATTAAAGAAAGCTCCTTTTTCTTACTCAGATTTAGAAGGCTATTTTCTTATTGATCAGGACCTTGGACCGATAGGGGACCTGGAGAGGGTTTTAGAATTGCCCCAACAATGGATTGGCGTTATAGAAGAAAAGGGCATCGAAATTCTCATACCTTTAAACGATGACTTAATTGTTACTATCGATAAAAAAAACAAAAAACTAATTTGCAGCCTGCCGGAAGGTTTACTGGATATTTATAGAAATCCATAATAATCCATCCTGAATCCTGTTATTATTATAAAATTGAAGCAATACCTACTTTCCGCGTTTGTTTTCTGTCTCTGTTTTTTATCCCTGGAGGTAAAAGCCCAGGTACAGGATAGTACTATCTTGCAATTAAGTGGTGTGGTTCTGGATCAATCCACCCAAGAGCCCATATCCTATATAACCGTACGGATTAAGGGTACTATTATTGGGGTGGTTAGTAATTTCGATGGTTTTTTTTCCCTTCCTATTCATAGAAAAGATACGCTGGAATTTACCTCGGTTGGCTATCAGCCCACCTTCTATACCCCTTCCCGGTCTACCCCCTATTTCAAACATTTTATAACCATTAAAATGAAAATTGCCATTTATTCCCTAAAAGGAATTGTGGTAAGGGGATTAACCAGGGAACAATTTAAGCGGGAGTTCTTCACGATAAAACTCCCTCCTATGCCAGAAATTAATCCTGCAGCAAGAGTACGTAGTTCGGAAATTGAACTGCCCGCTCCCCCTCCGGGGATCCGGTTTAGCCCTAGTCAGTTAATTGGGGAGATTCCCGTAATAAAAAGGGCCTTAAAAAAGAAACGATCGAAAAAATTTGCCAAAGAAAATTCCAAGGACATTCCGGTAATGAAATAATCTTATGCAAATCGATATTATTACCGTTCACCCCCCTTTATTAGATAGCTTTTTTAACCATTCAATTGTTTCCCGGGCTATAAAAAAAGGCCTTCTGGATTTACGGATTCATAACCTGAGGGATTATTCGACGAATAACCACCGGAGTGTAGATGATTATCCCTATGGAGGTGGACCTGGAATGGTTTTATCGATTGAGCCTATTGCGGCCTGTATCGATTTTCTAAACTCAAAAACCCAATATGACGATATTATCCTAATGACACCCGATGGTTTGCCATTTAACCAATATATGGCGAACGAACTCTCTAATAAGCAAGCATTTGTAATTCTTTGTGGTCATTATAAGGGGGTAGATGATCGGGTACGGGATCTTTTTATTACCCGTGAGATCTCCATAGGGGATTATGTATTAACCGGAGGAGAAATACCGGCGGCGGTCGTGGTAGATGCCACGGCCCGTTTATTACCCGGGGTCCTGGGCGATGAGTCTTCCGCCTTATCAGACTCTTTTCAAAATGATTTATTATCTGAGCCTATTTATACCCGTCCTGCCGTTTTCAGGGGATTATCCGTTCCAGAGGTTTTATTATCGGGGAATTTTAAACTCATTGACGAATGGAAAATGAATTTATCCCTCGAGAGAACAAAAAAAAACCGGCCGGACTTACTAAAATGATGAATTAATTTAAATATATTTGCGTCCGATTTGAAATGAAGCAAATCGTGTGTTTAGCCATGGATTTAGTAAAATTTATAGACGATATTACCGAGAAACCTGAGATCCCCGTATTCAAATCCGGTGATACTATAACCGTTCACTATAAAATCAGGGAAGGAAATAAGGAAAGGGTCCAGCTTTATCAAGGCGTGGTGATTCAGAGAAATAGCACAGGTGCTAACAAAACATTCACGGTTCGGAAAATTTCCAATAGTATTGGTGTAGAAAGGATATTCCCCGTTAACTCTCCAAATATTGAAAAGATTGAAGTGAATTCCCGTGGAGATGTTAGAAGATCTAAAATCTTTTATTTAAGAGAATTAACCGGTAAAAAAGCCAGAATCAAGGAAAAGAGAAACTAAAATTCTTCTTTTACTCTAGCCAGAAGGGTTTGTCCCGCTTTTACCTTATCATTTAGATTTACCAGAATTTCATAGTTCAAGGGAAGAAATACGTCCACTCTTGATCCAAATTTTATAAATCCCATTTCTTTTCCCGCTTCCACTTTGGTACCTGGAACCAGGTACTGAACAATTCTTCTTGCTACTGCGCCTGCAATTTGTCTCATGACAATTTTATCCTGGTGTTCGGTCTCATATAAAAAAGAACAACGCTCATTTTCCGTAGATGATTTGGGATTAAAGGCCACCAGGAATTTCCCTTTATGATAAATAACCTCCCTTATAAACCCGTTTATAGGATTCAAGTTTTTATGAATGTTAAAAGGAGACATAAATATAGATATCTGCATAGCCTCTTTATTTAAGAACTCGGACTCCAGGGTTTGCTCTATAACGACCACGGTTCCGTCGGCCGGACAAAGAATTTCTTCCTTAATGCTCCGGATCTCTCTTTTGGGGTTTCTAAAAAACTGCAATAAAAAGACCATTAAAACCAATACCGCTAGAATTCCAAAAGGCTTTAGCCAAGGTGCCTGCGCCCAGAAAAGGGAAAGAATCCCCAAAACCAAGGCCGAAAAGACCAGGCCAATAACCAAACTCCAATATCCTTCTCTATGGATCATGATTTAGTTCTTTATCAGCATTAAAAATATAAAAACAAAAGGGGCCGCCATTAAAAAAGAATCGAAGCGATCCAACATTCCACCATGTCCGGGGAAAAAGGAGCCAGAATCTTTTATTTTCAATTCTCTTTTATACAAGGATTCGACCAGGTCGCCAATGGTACCACTAAGAACCACTATAAGGGCCAATACCATCCATTGCCAACGAACCAGTTCGGTAAAAAATTGTCCCAGGAAATAACCCAGAAGGAGGGCACTTAAGGCCCCGCCTAAAAATCCTTCCCAGGTTTTTCCGGGGGATATTTTTTCGAACATTCTGTTTTTTCCGAACATTTTGCCAAAGAGGTAGGCCCCGGTATCATTTACCCATATATAAAATATAGGTCCTAGTAGGAGGTGATACTGATATTGGTGGTGATTTATAAAGCCAATACATATGAAAAGACAAACAGGGACCACGCAATAAAAAATACCCCATAGGGTTAATGCCGTAGAAATAATCGTTTCTTTTCTAGGAATAAATAAAGTAGAAACCGGAAAGAGAAAAAAAGCGGGAATTAATAGAAGAAAGACTTCAATACCTATAATGGAAAGTACATAAATAACCGTAAATAAAAAGAGGGTTAGAGAAAGAATAAATCCTCTAATTCTCATAACCGGGTTCTCGGATAAATCAAATAAGGCGTAGAATTCCCAAAGGCAACCAGCCATAATACCAAAAAACAGACATAAAAAGGTGATTTTTCCAAGTAAAATAGCCGACAAGAATACCACAGTAAAAACTATGGCGGTTAACGTTCGCTTTAAAAGTTCGCTCATTAATTAAAAATAATGCTATTGCTCAAGGTCATGGGATATGAGCACCTCAATAGCCAAATTAAATTTTTCGTTAGGGACATATAAACTTATATCGCCAAAATGATAACTGGAATCCTTTTTATTAAGTGAAACCACCTCGATTTGGTTTTCTTCCAGAATTTGTTTTACTAATTCTCCCGACCAAGGATCCCTGGTTGTATATACAATTGTCCAATCCATTATACGTTTCCGGTCATTCTGGCTTTTAAAAATATTTTATAGATATACCAGAAAACAAAAGACGCTAAAAAAAGGGAGGTAATGGCCAGAAAAATACCCGGTTTGTCTATCCATTTAGGAATAGCTCTGCCAGCGGATGTAGAATAATATGCGTTCAATATAATCTCTATCCCATTGTTTAAAAAATGGAATAATACTCCTGGCCAAATAGACCGGCTCCAATAAAATAAATAACCCAGAATTAAGCCCAAAAACATTCTGGGTAAAAACCCATAAAACTGTAAATGAAAGGCACTAAATAAAATGGCTCCCAGTATTATAGCCGCATGGGGGGACTTTAGTAATCGTATGAGGACCTTTTGAAATGCTCCCCGGAAAATAAATTCCTCCCCTATGGCAGGAAGAAGGGCCATACAAAATATATCTTTACTTATTCCTATTAAGGAATGATCGGCTAGCATCCAGGCTATAATCTTATCTTGCTGGGCTTCCGACCCTTTTATAAAGGCCTCGAATTTTGCCAAAGCATGGGGCAGTACCATATTCTCATTCAAAAATCCGGTGAAACTTATAAAAGGGACCACTAAAAACCAGAGTAATGGAATAAGTAAAAAAGAGATCAGCTTGTTTTTTTGAGGATTTAAAAGTCCATAATCGGTTGGCGAATCAAATAAATATGCGTACAATATGGCAGGAAGGAAAAATAGGAATACATTTTGTATGACCGTAGATAATAAAATATAGGATACGATATTAGAATTAGGCTTTATATCCTGCCCGGTTAGGAAATCGGCCGGTATATGAAAATATAGTAATGGGAGGTAGGCAAGGAGACCTGTAATAAGAAATCCGCCTATAAATAGTAAAAAGAAAAAAAACAGACTGGCTGTAGGACTATACGTGGAAAATCTACCCTGCTTCATTCTTTCTTCCATACCCGATTGGCTAATTGATTCTGTAAATTTGTAAAAAATTTTGGCTAAAATAGGAAATATTGATCTGGGGAACTTCCCTCTTTTACTGGCACCCATGGAAGATGTCAGTGATCCGCCATTCCGCGCTGTTTGTAAAAAAAATGGGGTGGACTTGATGTATACCGAATTTATTTCCTCCGAAGGGCTCATCCGTGATGCCGCTAAAAGTTTAAAGAAACTGGATATCTTCGATGAGGAACGTCCCATTGGAGTTCAGATTTTTGGAAGTGATATCGATCATATGAGTGAAGCCACCAGAGTTGCCAGCTCTGTTCTTCCTGATCTTATCGACATTAATTATGGTTGTCCCGTTAAAAATGTAGCCTGCCGTGGAGCAGGCGCAAGTTTATTACAGGATATTCCCAAAATGGTTAAAATGACGGCTGCGGTAGTAAAGTCCACCCATTTACCTGTAACGGTTAAAACCAGACTGGGCTGGGATGATAAAACCAAAAATATTGAATTAGTTGCCGAGCAATTGCAGGATGTAGGCATTCAGGCCCTAACCATTCATGGTCGTACCCGCGCACAGATGTATAAAGGCGAGGCAGATTGGACCTTAATTCGGGAAGTCAAAAAAAACCCCCGGATTCGTATTCCAATTTTTGGTAATGGTGATATAGATAGCCCGGAAAAAGCCTTGCAAAACCGACTGGAATTTGGTGTCGATGGGATCATGATAGGTCGGGCCAGTATTGGAAATCCCTGGATTTTTAGGGAGGTCAAACATTTTATGGATACCGGTTGTCATTTACCTGGGCCTGATTTGGTAGAAAGAATTGCCACCTGTCGTTTTCATTTAATGGAATCCCTGAAATGGAAAGGGGATAAACTTGGAATTTTTGAAATGCGCCGCCATTATAGTAACTATTTTCACGGGATTCCCCGTATTAAAGAGTATAGACAGAAACTTGTTCAAGCGGGGAACCTGGAGGAAATAGATGAAATATTGAATTCTATACAAATGTTAGAAAATGATTTTGTGTTGGATTAAAAAAATTAGGTAAATTTTCGAAAAATCAAGCAGAATAGCCAATTTTTGTTTATTTTGATTGAAATAATACATAAATTAAAGAATTATTTTAAAGAAATACCTGTAAAGTTAACGTTTTGGCATTTTGCCGTAAAATTATTGTCCTAATTTTTGTTCTAATGATAACAAAAACAACAGAAGGGGTTAAAATTAGCGTTGAAACGGTTTATCAGGCCGATTATTCCAACCCAAGTAATGAACATTTTATGTTTGCCTATAAAATTCAGATTCACAATTTAGGTGACCAAACCGTTCAGCTATTAAACCGGCACTGGATTATTTTTGATTCCAATGGAACCCATAGAGAAGTAGAGGGTCAGGGTATCGTAGGTCAACAACCTATTTTGGAATCAGGTCAGATGCACGAATACGTTTCCGGATGTAATTTAAAAACAGAAATGGGTACTATGTCCGGAACTTATGAAATGAAGCGTCTATCCGATAACTCTACCTTCCTGGTAAAAATTCCTACTTTTATGCTTATTACCCCCTATAAATTGAATTAATCCTTAGTCTTTATCGATAAAATTGCTCCAGCCTTGCGCTTTTATATCGTATTGATTATTTCCTCTGGAAATTAAACAGGCCCCTTCTTCCTTTGTGACCATATATCCAATAATGCTCACCTCTTCTATGAGTTTTATTTTTTCAAAGTCCTCCTGGTGAGCCGTAAACAATAATTCATAATCCTCTCCACCGTTCATGGCACAAACGGTAGGATCTAAATTTAGCTCATACGCTGTAGACGATACTAAGCTGTCAATAGGCAATTTATCTTCGTAAATTCGACATCCGAGGTTTGAAGCCTTACAAAGATGTAAAATCTCGGAAGAAAGGCCATCAGAAATATCAATCATAGAACTTGGTTTTACCTTTTGCTTTATAAAGGCCTCAATTACATCTCCCCGGGCTTCCGGCTTTAGTTGTCTCTCTATTAAATAGTCTTTGTTTTCAAAATCTGGTTGGATACTCGGGTTTTCCAGGAAAATTTTTTTCTCCCTTTCCATTATTTGAAGACCCAGATAAGCACCACCTAAATCTCCGGATACACATATTAAATCCCTGTTATTGGCACCATGCCGAAAAACGATATTTTCTAAATCGGCATAACCTAATACCGTAATACTAATGACTAATCCTCTTATCGAGGAGCTGGTATCCCCACCCACAAGGTCGACGGAAAATTTATTACACGCCAGTCGCATCCCTTCAAAAAGCTCTTCAATGGCTTCCAATGAAAAGCGATTACTCATGCCCACCGAAACGGTTATTTGGCTTGGTTTCGCGTTCATGGCGAATATATCGGAGAGATTCACCATTACCGATTTATAGCCCAGGTGTTTTAAAGGAACATAGGCAAGATCAAAATGAATTCCTTCCAATAAAAGGTCAGTAGATAGAAGAATCTTTTTATTTCCCGGGTCCAAAACGGCCGCATCATCCCCAATACCCACCAGGGTGGATTTATTTTGAATAGGGAACAGGCTTTTTATTCTTTCTATTAAGCCAAATTCTCCTAAACTGGATAATTCTGTTCTTTCTTTATTTTCAAACATGCGCTTTTTCTATTTAAATTATAATCCCAGAATCGCAGAGATTTCCAACATCCTGTCTATTGGATGCTTCGCCTGCATCATAATTTCTTGAGAAAGCATTATTTCAGGATTTTCTAAACGAATACAATCATATAATTTTTCCAGGGTGTTCCTTTTCATATGCGGACATTCATTGCAGGCACATAAGCCATTGGGTGGGGCAGGAATAAAAACCTTCTCCGGAGAGATTTTTTCCATTTGATGTAATATGCCCGGCTCTGTGGCTACAATAAAAATCCTAGAATTGCTTTTCTGGGTATACTTTAATAATCCCGTAGTCGATCCAATAAAGTCGGCCATGTTTAATACTATTTCTTCACATTCCGGGTGTGCAATGATTTCTGCACCAGGATGACGGCTTTTTAGCTTTTCCAATTTTTCTCTGGAAAACTGATCATGTACCATACAGGATCCATTCCAAAGCACCATTTCTCTATTGGTTTTGGAGGCAACATAGGCCCCAAGGTTTTTATCCGGGCCAAAAATTATTTTCTCCTCCTTTGGTAAACTTTCAACGATGGCCACAGCATTTGAACTGGTGCAGACTATATCGCTCATCGCTTTGATCTCGGCAGTGGAGTTTACATACATAATCACTGTATGGTTGGGATGTGCCTCTTTAAATAGCTTAAATTCGTCTGTAGGGCATGTATCGGCCAAAGAACAACCAGCCTTTAGATCGGGTAATAAAACCTTTTTTTCGGGAGAAAGAATTTTTGCAGTTTCGGCCATAAAATGTACACCGGCAAATACAATAATATCGGCCTTTGTTTTAGCTGCTTCCTGAGAAAGTCCTAAACTATCCCCAATATAATCGGCTACTTCTTGGATTTCCCCTTTTTGATAGTAATGAGCAAGAATAACCAGGTTCTTTTCCTTTTTGAAACGGTTTATTTCTTCTTTATAATTTAATTCGGCTGGCATATCACTTTTTTTGTTTTTGTATTTCTTTCCAACATCTACATCATTAAAACCTTTTTTTAATTAAAGAAGTTTTACTCTTGTTATAGTGTTAGTTTGGTGGATAAAGTTTTTGAAATTCTTAGCACTTGTACTTATTATTATTTTCTTAACATTCCGTTTACATTAAATTTATATTATTCCTCAGTTTATCAAAGAATTATAAAAGAAGTATTTTTTATCCCTGTTAATACTGTGATTAAATTTAGAAACTTATTTCCTTGAATAAACTGTTTGTAATTTTACTTTATAGTTGAAAAGTAATGGTTTTTCAATGGACTAAAGGAATTGTTGATTAGTATTTTTATTTACTAACGGGTTTTCGTACCTGTTTTTGACCCAAAATTTTTTTTATTAACATCTTTATAAATGAAACAATTTTTAGAAACGGACTTTTTGGTTATTGGTTCGGGGATAGCAGGTTTAAGTTTTGCTTTAAAAGCTGCCAAGTATGGTAAAGTTCTTATAATAACCAAAGTGAATGAGGATGAGACGAATACAAAATATGCACAGGGGGGTGTTGCCGCCGTTATAAATGATAAGGATTCTTTTGATAAACATGTTCAGGATACTTTGATTGCGGGTGATGGTCTTTGTAAACAGGATGTAGTGAAAATGGTCATAGAAAACGGTCCTGATCGAATTAAAGAAATTATTGAAATGGGTACCCAGTTTGATAAAGATTCTTTGGGAAATTATGATTTGGCTAAGGAGGGCGGTCATTCCGAATACAGGGTTCTACATTTTCAAGATGTAACGGGTCTTGAAATAGAGCGCTCTCTATTGCGGGCAGTGCATAAGGAACCGAATATTACCTTATTTACTCATTATTTTAGTTTGGAAGTACTTACTCAACATCATTTGGGTATCGGTATTAATAAAGGGACTTCCGATATTACCTGCTTCGGTGTGTATGCGTTGAATATCCTTAGCGGGGAAGTTGAAAGAATCTTATCTAAATTCACTATTATGGCTACGGGTGGTGCTGGCCAGATTTATAGTTCTACCACGAATCCTTCTATAGCTACCGGTGATGGTATAGCAATGGTGTATAGAGCAAAAGGTAGAATAAGGAATATGGAATTTATTCAGTTCCATCCTACTTCTTTATATCAGCCCGGCGAGTCCCCTTCTTTTTTAATTTCAGAGGCAGTACGCGGTGCTGGAGGCATATTGAAAACGGTAAAAGGGGAGGAATTTATGCAAAACTATGATCCCAGAAAGTCCTTAGCCCCTAGAGATATTGTAGCAAGGGCAATAAATTCAGAAATGATTAAATCGGGGGATGATTATGTTTATCTGGATATCCGCCATGTTGCGAAGGAAGAATTGTTAAAGCATTTTCCCAATATTTATGCCAAGTGTTTAAGTATTGGTATTGATATGTCTAAGGATATGATACCCGTTGTGCCTGCAGCGCATTATACTTGCGGGGGTATTATGGTGGATATGAACGGAGAATCTTCCATTCGTAATTTATATGCCTGTGGAGAATGTGCTTCTACGGGTTTGCATGGTGCGAATCGTTTGGCCTCCAATTCTTTGCTGGAAGCATTGGTGTTTGCAGACAGGATATTTCAGAGCACCCATAATAGGTTGAAAACGATAGAATGGAGAGAAAATATTCCTGAATGGGATGCGCATGGGTTATCTGTTATTAATGAAGATATTTTGGTTAGCCATAATGTAAGAGAAATGCAGGGCATTATGAGTGACTATGTGGGTATTGTTCGCTCCGATTTTCGATTAGACAGGGCTTTACGTAGAATGCATTTATTGTATGACGAGACAGAGGCATTTTATAAGAGTTCTAAATTATCGCCCGCTTTATGTGAATTACGAAATTTGATTCAGGTTTCTTATCTGGTTATTAAATCTGCTTTGTTAAGAAAGGAAAGCAGAGGTCTTCATTATAGCATAGACTATCCAAATCATAATGATTTAGAAGTGGTAGATACTATTTTTTAACTATGGCCTATATAGAGTCATGTAGAGGGTTTAGCCCATTGGTAGGGGAGACTTCTTATATTGCGCCCAATGCTACGATAGTAGGTGATGTAAGGATAGGCCAGTATTGTAGCATTTGGTTTAACGCGGTTATACGGGGAGATGTTAACTATATTCGAATAGGAGATTATTCAAATATCCAGGATGGTGTTATTATTCATGGCACTTATAAAAAGAATGGGACGGATATTGATAGTTTTGTTTCCATTGGCCATGGTGCTATTGTACATGGATGCACTATTCAGGATCATGTTTTAGTTGGAATGGGGGCTATAATTATGGACAAGGCTATCATAGAACCGTATTGTATAATAGGTGCTGGTTCACTTATATTAGAGAACACCCTTTGTGAATCAGGATTTATTTATGCCGGATCTCCCGTAAAAAAGATTAAACCGATATCGGAGACGCAAAGAGAATTATTGGATACCCTACCCCATAATTATGTGCTATATGCTTCCTGGTTTTCTCCTGATAATCTGACCTAATCAGAGAGAGGGAAGCTTGGGTTGATCTCGAAGTTTGGTCGTATGGTTATTTCTTTTGAATTGATTATTTTTTCAGGTTGTATTTTATGGAGGAGATTGCCTGTATCGTATATACCATTTTTGTTCTTGTCATAGATTACCCGTATTCTATATTTTCCAGGTAAAATGTATTTATAGTTTAGGGTACTAGATTCATATATGGTTCTGGATTGAATCATTTTAAATTTATCGTCCAATAATTGAACAACATAGGTCGCCTTATGGGGAACATCAAGTTTTAAATTAATAGTTCCATAATTTCTTTCTTCACCAAATATTACGGCATGATCATATTCTTGATTTTTTCCACCAAATAAGTCCGTTATCGCTGCTTCTTTGATTTGTATTTTATACTGCTTTTTTAATAACCAGGGATAAAATACCTGGTATCGTCTATAGGAACTGTCTAGCACATGAAGACTGTCTGGATGGGTTTTTAGCGAGTCTTCCAGTATCGTTATCATATCAAGAGGATTCTTTAGGATAGGTCTGGAAAAGGTTAATATTATCAGTTGATCAGGACTTATTAGATTCTGTTTGATATTATCTTCGGTGGTAAAAGGTCTGAATTTTTTTGGTTTATTAAAATTGGAGAGATGAACTTGTACAGATTTGTTTTGTTTATATTGGATATTCAAAAGCAAGGAATCTTCTTGTGGGTTTTTCATCCAAATGTACACGCTGTCTTTATTTTCTTTCCTATCTAGAATATAACCCGAGCCGTTTTTCTGTTGGATAGGAACTATCGTGAGACTGTCAGGTGGTTGATTAAAATATAAGCTAGCTCGGCCTTCTCGGATCGTTTTTTTTAAAACTTTTACCGTGGTGTCTTTTTCTTTAAACAGTCGTAATTGAATGCCCCCAGTATCTTTTGTAAGGTGGATAGGATGATCAAAAAAGGCTATGCTTTCATCTTTAGAATCATAGATTTTATTTTTGTTGGATTCCTGTAATGCGTAGAGATTATAGTTTCCAGCTGGTAAGTTTTCCAAACTAAAGAAGCCTTTTTCGTCTGTAGTGGTAAATAAAAAGGGTTTCTTTTTCAAAATCGCACTATCATTTCCTATAGGATGAATTATTACCAATACATTTTTTTTAACGGAGGTGTCCAAGGGGTCCGATACCTGGCCTGTGATTTTTAATGAGTCCAAAAATTTTCCGGTCGATAAAACAAATCGATAATTTTTTAAAATATTTCCTTCATTATAATCGACGATAGCGTTCCCAAAATTGATTGTATATGTTCTGTTTTTTTCCAGTGGGCTTTTGAAATCTATAAGTATCGACTTTTTAACCACTTTTATCAATGGGGGTTTTTCCAGTTCCGGCGATATTTGAATTGCGCTTTGTTGGTCTACTAATTTTATGAATTCGTCAAACAGAATAGTAATACTTTCTCCTCGGAAATTTCTGGTATAATTTCTTGGGATGCTACCTAAGACAAAGGGGGCGATGGTATCTTTTGGTCCACCGGAAGGTGCGCGGATGCTGGCACAAGAATAAAACTGACTTAGTCCCAGGAAACAGAAAAAAACCATAATCCAAAAACATCCTTTTGCGTTTAAGGCGGAAATTAAGGCTTTAGACAAGATTAAATGGGTTTAAATATGATAGCATCAAAAAATTTTATTTTGGCTTTATAAAGCGTTTAAAAGGGCCGGTATTTTAAGCCTGTTTTTTTAGTTAAGTGCTTATTAATTAATTATTTAGCAATGTTTGCCAATAGAATGCTAATATCAGACGGTGAAACCCCTGAAATTCTGGAAGCCTGGCCCAGTGTAGAGGGTTTTATTTTATTTAATTTTTCTCGGGCTTCTTTTGATAACGAAAATAGACTTGCGTAGTCAAAGTCTGGATTCAATAATTTCGTTTCCATCGTTTTTTGCTTTTCAATATGTTCGTTTTCTTTATCAAAATAATGCTCATATTTTATTTCAATTTCTGCTTGTTCAATTTCTGCTTCATCAAAACGCAGTATCTTCTCCGCCATTGCCGGTATGCTTTCCAGGAAGGCTTGTAGTTTTATTTGAGGGCGACTGATGATATTTATCGTTTTAACGGATTGGTTTATAGGCGTAGTATCCTGCGCTTCCAGGTAAGTATTTATTTCTATTGGACTAATAGATTCGTTTTTTAATTCTTGGATAAGTTCTTCTGTCTTGGCAATTTTTTTTCTCACCAGGCTAACTTGTTCTTCCTTTATCAACCCTAATTGAAATGCTGATTCGCAAAGACGTATATCGGCATTATCCTGACGTAGTAATAATCTATGTTCGGCTCGTGAAGTAAACATCCTATAAGGCTCTTCGGTACCTTTTGTTACCAGGTCGTCGATTAAAACCCCTATATAGGACTCATTTCTTGATAAGATAAACGGGGCTTTTTCTTTAATGGTTAATGCTGCATTTAATCCCGCCATGAGTCCCTGTCCTGCAGCCTCTTCATAACCGGTTGTCCCATTAATCTGGCCAGCACAATAAAGGTTTTTCAAATGCTTTGATTCCAGTGTATGCCATAGTTGGGTTGGTTGAAAGAAGTCGTATTCAATAGCATATCCTGGTCGAAGCATTCTTGCTTTTTCAAAGCCTGGGATTTTAAGTATGGCTTGGTTTTGTACTTCAACCGGTAAGGAGGTAGAAAACCCATTTATATAAACTTCGTAGGTCTCTCTACCCTCTGGCTCGACAAATATTTGGTGTCTATTTCTATCGGCAAATCGGTTTATCTTGTCTTCAATAGAGGGACAATATCTGGGGCCAAGGCCTTGAATGGTTCCGGTAAACATAGGAGAGCGGTCAAATCCGGTTCTTAGTACATCATGTACTTCATCATTGGTATAGGTAATATAACAGCTAAGCTGTGGTCCGCTTTTCTTTTTGTTCCAATAGGAGAATTGAGAAGGATTTTCATCTCCTTTCTGTTCCTCCATAAGTGAATAGTTTAAGCTACGTCCATCCATTCTTGGAGGAGTTCCTGTCTTCATTCTGCCGGTTTCTATGCCTAATGAAAAGAGTTGTTCTGTTAATCCAGTAGCTGCTTTTTCTGCGGTTCTTCCTCCTTCAAGGCTTTTCTCTCCTATATGAATTTTGCCATTTAGAAATGTGCCATTTGTAAGAATGACTGCCTTTGACCGGAATTCTAATCCAGATTGGGTAGTGACCCCCTTAACGGTATGGTTTTCTATTATTAAGGAGGATACCATTTCCTGCCAAAAATGAATATTGGGTCTGGACTCCAGATTTCTTCTCCATGCCAAAGAAAAGGCTACACGGTCATTTTGTGCCCTTGGGCTCCACATGGCAGGGCCCTTAGAACGGTTTAACATTCTAAACTGTAGGGTTGTTTCGTCGGTTACTATGCCGGATAATCCGCCCATAGCATCTATTTCACGAACGATTTGTCCCTTTGCAATTCCTCCCATAGCCGGATTGCAGGACATTTGCCCTATGGTTGCCAGGTTCATGGTGATTAACAATACCTCACAACCCATGTTTGATCCTGCAATTGCTGCCTCACAGCCAGCATGTCCTGCTCCGACCACTATGATGTCGTAGTCCTGTAATACTTTCATTTATTCGGTTTTATAACTAAAGTGTTCCACGTGGAACATGAACCTTTATACAAAAATACGGCATATTTTTCTTTTAATGGAGTGGGGATTTGGAGGAGGACTATTGAGGAAGAAAAAGGTGATGCAATATGCTTTGTTCCACGTGGAACCCGTAATGGTTCTATTTTTCCTTAAGGAGGTGGGAAAAATAAGGGAATAGCGGGCGAAGCAGGAAAAGGAGAAGCAATAAGCTAATAGGAAAAGCGGCTAATGGAATGGTTTGAAAATGAAACGGAATTAATATATACAATACAAGGATTAAGGACGCCGACAACAAATAGGCCATATCTTTAATCCTTCCAGGTAAGAATGGGATGATAACCAATAGGGGAGAGGCCCATAGTATGTTTAAGTTTAAACCATAGGACGTTCTATCGGTGCCAATCCAGAGGTATAAAATGATAATTCCCAAGAATCCGAACACCAGGAAGTATACACCCGCTAATATTCTTGAGAGAGAAGGCCGTAATAAGCTAAGGAAGGATAGGAAGAATAAAATCCAAAAAGCCCCTTGAGGGCTCAAGACAAAACCAGGATCCTCTTTTTTAGGGGTTGGTAATAGAAGGCGCTCCTCTTTCACCAAAGGCTTTTGACTTGGGAGTTTCGCTTCTTTTAAATAATGACTGAGGAAATAGGGAAGGAAGGTTTCTTCAAAAGGACTTAGTTTTTTATCAGCAGGCATTCCTAAAATTAGATCCGTGCCAAATCGAATCCACGGACGGTCCAATAAATACGTCTTCAATAAATCTCTGAAACTAGGAGCCCCAATGGGAATTTTCCTGGAGAAGAATTGGGAATAGGGAGTTGATTTATTTACCACATCCCGAACCCGTGTGGCGCAGTTATCAAAGAAAAAATCATATCTATAAAGCTTGTTTTCCGGAAGATAATTAGTTTCTAAAATGTCAAAGATTTTTTGCTTTTGAATGGAGTCAAGGTCTAAGATGTCCTCCTTCATTTCGTAGGGCTCACTCAGAAATTCTTGGAAAAATAAGGGAAAGGGATCTCTGGAGATAGTATATAATAAGGTGCCCCGCACAAATTCAGGATAGAAATTAGGGGTGTTAAAATCGAATTCTCCATAGCCATAAACCAGATCAATTCCGGAAAGGCTGTCTTTAATTCGAATAGCTGCATGACCAAATACGGTATAAAGGTCTTCCCCTGGGCTTGTGGTAATAACCGAAACCTGGGCGTTTTTCCCCAAATGTTTTATGGGATTAGACCAACCCTGCGTAGAATTAAACAGGAAAATCAGAAATAGGATTGCGACAGGGATGTATTTACCCTTCATGGTTTTATCGGAAGGGGCGCTTAGATAGGTATAAATCTTCCGATGCCCGCATAGCGGTCTTATCAGTAGGACTATGGTCTTTTTTCCCACATAAATGAAGTACCCCATGAATCATAACCCTATGCATCTCGTCGGTTTCGGTGGTTTTAAATTTTATGGCGTTTTCTTTGACTCTTTCTACACTAATAAAAATATCCCCTTCTACATATGACTTTTTTGTGCTATGATCAAAAGTGAGAATATCGGTATAGGTATTATGAGAAAGATAGGTTTGGTTTAAACCCAATAGATATTCATCCGAACAAAAAATATAGTTCAATTCAGATAACCGAAAGTTTTCGTTAAGTATACAGGTCTTTATCCAGGTCCTTACTTGACCCAGATTCTCTAATGTATAGTCTATGTTTTCCGAAAAAAAATTAATGGGTATCTGACTCATTAAGATATAGAAGCCTTGATAAAGGCTATGGTTTTATAGGAAAAAGTGTAATTCCATTTCATTTCCCTGGGTATTGAAAATGACCTGATCGGCTAATTGACGAATAATATAAATTCCCCTTCCACTAAGAGATTCCAGGTTCTCTGGCAAGGTTGGATCTTTAACCTGGTTATAATCAAAACCGGGACCTTCATCTTTTATAGTGAAAATTAGCTTCTTATTGGGTTGAACCTCTAAATTGATATATACTTTTTTGCTAGGGTCCAATTTATTGCCATGGTCTATGGAATTAATAACGCCCTCATTCATACACATTTGAATATTGGCAAACGTTTCTTCTGGTATAGATAGACGATTTTGTATCTCTTCCAGAAAGTTTTCCAACTCAATTATACTTTCCAATTTAGAGGGAAGTTGTAGCGTAAATAGTTTATTATCAGGCTCAGTGAGCTCCCAGTTTTTCATTCCTTGATTGGCTATCATTCAGCAAATTAAAATAGGTATTAATTTTCATTTTAAAGTATGTATTAATGGAGGGCGAAAGAGATTTTAGAACTTCAATTTCAGAATTTTTCTCCGGTAAAAAGGTAGCAATTGATTTAATTTTTGCTGTCCCATAGTCTTTTCCAGAACTTGACTGAAATTTTTGTTCCATCCCCTGCTCTTTTTCTGCTTTCTCCGCCTCCAACATCCTTGTCAGTATTTCTTTTTGCCGAAACGAATTTTCAGGTTTGATACGTTTATGGAGCAAATCAGTTTCGCTTTCCTCCATTTCTTTTTCTATCTTACCTAGATCACCGGCTAATTTACCCCTCGATTCGGCTTTATTTCGCAATTTTTCCAGGGCCTGGCGAATCGCGGCCTGCTCAGAAGCCATTTTCACCAAAGCTTCGTTATCCCGCTCTTCATTGCCGGATAATCCTTGACCCGTCTGGCCAATTTGTTGATTTAAAAGGTTTTGCCTAGATATTAACGGTCCTATCGATGAATTATTACCTGGCTTGGTCCCCATCCCTTTCATTCCTGCCAAAGCCATAGCCATTTGCTTCTCAATATTACTTAAAATTACGGCTAAATTATTTATGGATGTCATTACATATTGTTGGCGCACTTGTGCTTCATAAAACCTACGGTCGGCCAACATTTGGGTTAATTGTTCCATATTGGTATTCACGAGCCCCATTTCCTTGGTTACAAAGGACTGTATAGCAGGTACTTTCATAGAAAGAGCATGTAAGCTGTCCTGTACATGGCCAATAGCTTCCTTTAAAGTAAATTGTTGTTGAATATAACCTACTATAGATGGATCGTTTGGACTGGTATTATGTAAACCCTGCATAAGCGATTCCTGCTTATAGGAAACTCGAAGTAGGTTTTGAAGAATTAAGCGGATGGCATGTAAATCCAGATCCAATTCCTGGGCATCCAAACTTTGTTTCATTTTAGATAATTTAAAACCCAGTTCGTCCATATGGGACGAAGTCTTTTTTTGAGAAGAGGAGGCTGATTTTCTATCTTGTTTGGATAAGGCGTTCTGGGTTTCTTCCTGTGATTTTGAAATTTCTTGTTCCATCTCCTGCGGATTCGTAAAATCAGGATTAACCTTGTCTTTGTTATTCGTTTTTTCCAGATCGCCTAATTGTTTTTTCAAATCATTAAAGTTTTTCTGTTGTTCGGATTCCAATTTCTTTATTTCATCCGTGGGAGTTTTCCCTTTTTCGGAATTTTGGGATAAGTCTTTTTCCTTCTTTGCCATTTCGTGCAAAAGATCCACCATGTTTTGTATTTCCCTATCCCTTTCTAATTGTTTATATAATTCTTCCGCTCTCTTTAATTCATTGCTTAGGGACTTGTTCTGGTCATTGAAGTTTCGCATTAATTGCTTGGTTTCCCGAATCTTGTTTTCATCCAACATTTTGGAAAGTTTATCCAGAAGGTCTTTGGACTCTTTAGAAAGGAGGCTATCCAATAAGGATTTCATATCCTCTTCTTTTTTCTGCAAAAAAGGGTTTTGGGAGGGTTCGGTATTGTTCTCCGCTTTGGCATTCTCCTTATTTATTTTTGAAAGCGTGCTGTCCAGATTCTTTTTTTCGTTTAGAATATCATGGATACTCTCTCTTTGTTCAAAACTCAGTGAATTAGAGGTTTGAACCTTTTCCATCAACGATTTTGCATCTGATTCAAGCTTTTTTGCTTGTCCTATAGCCTTCTTTAAATCGGATTCGGCAGATTTTTCCATCTCGCTCTTTTTAGCCATATCCTCTTGCTTACTTAGAAGGTATAGGCTACCAGCCTCTGTCCGGCTTGACTTTGGGCCATGAACCCCATCATTATCCCAAACCTCAAAATAACAGGTAATTTCTTTCCCTTTTGCCGCCGCCAGAAAATCCAGATCCAGGACCATTGAAAAGGGCTGGGTGGTAAGCGTTTTAGAAAAAGGTATGGGGATGGAAAAGGATTCGGTTTTCCCATTCTTAACCCCTAAATTATCCGATTGGGGATAGGAATAATGAAATTCTAAACGGCTAAAACCGTAATCATCCTGAATTTGGCCTGAAAACCTAATTCGGGAGTCGGATTTAGCAGAATCCTGACGACTCACTTCAATTTGTGGGGAAAGATCCCGGATCACCTTCACGGAGTAATGGAAACTATCGGGTTTCTTTATAAAAGCATTTATGGGTACGAAAGTGTACTCGAAATCATTTCCAGCCTTTTCTTGGTAAGAAAAACCTCCGGAAACAGGGCTAAGACGGGTGGTTTTTCCTGGAATAAGAAATTCAAGAGAATCGGAAGAGAGTGTCTGAAAATGCCAGTTAATTTCGGTTCCTTCAGGAACCACAAGGTCTCCGGTGTTTTCGGAAATATTATCCGATTTATGTAAATAGGGTGGATAATGGAGTCCTGCAGAAAAGCGTAGAACTTTAGGACTGGGGTGCACCCGAAGAAGATAGGGAGAAGAATAAAATCCGGAACCATACAAGCGAAAAGGAATATCCGATTGTAAATTTTGAAAAGTATAGGAAAATTCGGTGGCCGAAAGGCGGGAACAGGGCAATTGGAGGGAGCCGGTTTCCATCATAATTTCGGAAGGGAGTACCGACCCCCTGACCCGCACGTTCAAAACATAATTTCCATTTTTTAAACCCGTTAAATCGGAGTTCTCAAGAAGAAATTCAAAAGGTGCAGGTGGGGCATACTCTGTTTCAAACCGAAGAATGCGATTCGAACCCTGCAATAACAAAGAAGGATATACCAATAGGATAAGTATCATTAAGCCTACCAATGCCAGCAAGGCCCGAAAAAAGGTCCGGTTTTTAGTTTGATCAATGGCAGCATAAAAAGGAATAGAAGAAAAGGATTTTACTCTTTGTTCAATACTGGCTTCTATAATGGAAGGATCATAGGCAGAATTATGGCCCATTTCGCTTAATTGCAAGGCATTTAAAAGCTTATCCTGAATAGTGGGGAAATGATCCCCTATAATTTTACTAGCACCGGCATAATTTAGCCGTTTTCCTAATCGATTATAGGCTAGAAAGGGTAAGAGAAAATACTGAATAGATATCCAGAGTACAACCAGAAAAAAGGAAATCAGAAGGATTAATCGGGCCAGCTTCCCATAATAGCCAAAGTATTCAAGGGAAGAAAACACGATAAACAATCCTATTGCCGCACAAAAAAGGTAAAGTAAACCCAATACCCATTTTGTCCGGTAATATTTTCGGATAAAATCGTCTAAACGATCCAATAAATGGGAATATGAATTATTCATGGCTATAAGGAAAGCGGCCCATTCAACAAAACCAAAATAGTGAAAACTTTAGGATATGAAATTAACTAATATTCCTGTTTATTATTTTGAACCAAGGAATTTGATTGTAATTTTACAAATTCTTTACCGTTTACGGGATGTAGCGTAGCCCGGTATCGCGCCAGCATGGGGTGCTGGAGGTCGTGGGTTCGAATCCCGCCATCCCGACGAATAAATTGAATTCCAGACGCAGTCTGGTTTGTTTGATTTGGAAGGAAATCAAAGTTGTTTGAGTTTCCGAACAAATCAAACAAAACCCCTGCTGGAACAGCAGGGGAATTCAAGGATTCAGTCTCCCCCCACCCGGGATCAACGAAGCGAACGAAGAGAGCGAAGTTAATCCCGCCATAAACTCAAATTGGTTAAGAAAGAAACAGACTAAAAACCTGAAGGGATTGCTCAATGATTCAGCCTCCCCCCACCCGGGATCAACGAAGCGAACGAAGTGAGCGAAGTTAATCCCTACCAGGGATTATTGAGACCAGGAAATAAATCCATTAACCCATTAGGATGATTATTTAGTTGCAGGTCTAAAAACACCGGTTCCATTCGTCAAATAGGAAAACAGGCTTGTTTGGATCCAATGGGTCCAGCCCGAAGCACAATCTTTATAGCATTCAATTTCCGGGGTGAGTCCTTCATGAGTAAAGATAATATCTGTTAACCCATCTTTTTCTGCCAGTTCAAAAATCAATTTGGTATTTGTCCATTCATGTTTATCTGAATACCAGGGCATATTACAGTCCAAAACAGTCCAAACTATTTTTTTTCCTGGTAATAATTTTTCAACATTTAAATGGAAGAAAGAATCTCCTCCCATTTTTATGGAAAACTTGGCATTTTCTTTATCCGCATTTCCTTCGAAGCTTATTCCCCACCATCCGGGAATATTCGTGATTTTTTGGATCGCTTCATTAGCACCGTTGTGGATACGGATATTGGTTGTAAAGCTGTTCTTTTTCATTTTGTTTGTTTTTATTCAAAATTAGAAAGGCAAGCCCTTTTGGTATTGTACAAATCGGAAGCTAAGTGGTATAATGTTTATGGGCAAGTTCATTTTGACTATTTCGAAGATCAGAGGGAGTAGTTCCAGTAAACCGTTTAAATGACCTCAGGAAATGAGACTGGTCGTAATAATACTGGTAAATATGAGCCTTTAATTCCTCTAAATTCTGGCAAGTAGAGTATGCCTGGTAAAATTGTTTAAACCGGACGATTTCGCAAAGGTTTTTTGGACCTGTTCCTAAATGTTCTATAAATTTTTTATTAAGCCATCGGGAACTATAACCTGTTTCCTTTTCCAGTTGTGCAATCGTGGTGAGACCTTTTGAACTTGAAATACGATTTATACAATAATCATAGATAGGGTCTGCTTCTCGAGCATTTAATTGCCCTAAAAGGAAAAGTTGAAGGACTTGTAGTTTTTCATTTAACGTATTGGAATCAAGGAGTAGCGTTTTGAGCTCATTTACTTTATTGCCTAAAAAGTCTTCTAATTCTACTATTTGATTTTGAACCTCAATATAAGATAATTGAAAAAATCTATAGGCACCGAGCGGGTTGAATTCGATGATTATGGTTCCTGTTTGGGTATTTTCCTTCGAATCCAGATAAACAGGTGTATCGATTAAGCCTGTAAGACTTATTTTGGATTCATTTTGAAGGAAACTTTTCCCTGCAATTTGAGCGATAATACCATTGCAGTAGGTATATGTTAATTTTAAGTTTGAATTAGGAACTATTAGTATTCTGTCAAAATCGGGAAGAAGGCCATTACTTTCAAATACATGCATTTTATCAATGAATGGGCTTAACACCGGATGGGGCGTTACCGGGATGAATCTAAATAAGCTCATTACCGTTAAAATGAAGGAGTTCTATTTAAATATAGTGGTAATCAAGGAATTTCTGCATGCATAGGTTTTATATTCCTAAAGAGTCGTTCCTTATTAATTCAATGAAAAAGGAGTAAGCAGCAGGAAGGACATTAATGAAACTGGAAATAGTAATTGGGATTGGTCTCATTATTAGGTTAATGATATGGATAGACTATTTATTGGCATTTTTTTTGTGCCGATGAGATTTAGGTTTTTTTACGCGTTAAATCCTGTTTCAAGGAAAATCCCGATAAAGCACTTAGGCCGCCTAAAAGTCCACCTAATAAGCCTGTAAGGATAAAAACCAGGATGGGGTGGGGAAGATGGAGAAGGTGGGAGATTCTGCTTACCAGTATATGTTGGTTTGGTACCGATTTTAGGAGGGCAAGGATAATCCATGCCAGAAATACAGCCAGAAAACCAATCCAGAAAGATTGAAGTCCTTTTTTTCCAAAAAAGTAGGCTGTTAAAAATGCTATAGGGATAAGAAACCACCAGGGAAGAATATACCCGGCTATTAGGCAAAGAATAAAGATGAATAAGAATTCCATTTATAGGGGCTTTAGGATCAGGGTTGATTTTATTTTATCCGAATGCTCATTCTTGGTATTTAGAAATAGTAAAGGATTGAGTTTCCCTTCTTTCCAGGTTTGGAATAAATCCATATAATGAAAGCTTCCAGGGTTTCCTGATTCACCACCAGGGAAAGCGGCATAACCTCGTACCGGATGACCCATTTGTACCACCATTCTCCAGGAAGGACCTACTCCATCCCGTAAGGCATTGACCACATGGCTATTTCCATCGGCCGAAAAGGTATCTATGCCAAATCCGGGAATATTAGCCAGATGAGAGATATATGTTTTCTTTACCAGTCCCCAGCTCCAGGAATTTCCCGGCAAGCCTTGCTTTTTAATCAATTCCTGAACAGCCGAATGAAAGGATTGGTTTACGATTTCTTTTGCACCTTCTTTTTCAGGGGTTTGAATATTATCGAACCAATGGGATCCGGGGCTTTGTAATAAAAGTTGCTCTGTTCTATCCCGGGATGGGGATTGTAATTTGGTGGATTTTAAATCAAATTCATCATTCCAGGTTTGGGCATAGAAATCAAGCCACCAGGTATTGAAAATACTGGCCCCTATGCTACCTGCCGAAAAATGTTTATCCCATTTTTTTAATAATGAATACGCCTTTTGTTCATTGGCTTCCAGTTTCCCCGTATCCAGGTAACCTAGCATGGTAGGAAGAATATCCCTGGCCATTATGCTATAGGTATCGTTTTGGATACTCCGCATACTATCTATATTGGCCTTATTCATTTGGCTAAGGCGCTCATTGATTCTTTTGCCTCTTTCGTAGGGCCCAAAATGCCAGTTTATATAATAGGGATAGGTAGAATCGGTCGATGCCTGGTTGGCTGAACTGACAAAACCTCTATCGGGATTTTTCACATAGGGGTTTTGATTATAAGGAATCCATCCTTTCCAATCATTATCCGGCTTGGCGCCATCCAGAATATATTTTCCCTGATCACGGTATTTTAATGGAAATTTTCCATTAACCGTTAAGGCGATATCCTTATCATTACTGGCAAAAACAAAATTTTGTGCTGGTGCTGTATAATAGGTAAGGGCTTTACGGTAATCCTCATAATTCTTCCCCCGGTTTAAAAGGTAAAAGGTTTTTAAATCATTCGATTCCTCATGGGCTACCCACCGTAAGGCATCGCCTACCGGGATATTGGAATGGGCATTTCCTGGTTTTCTTTTTTCCGATTCATAAACCACTGGCCCCTGATGGGTATAAATAACGGTATCGAATTCGGTCTTTCCCCCTTTTACTTTTATCGCTTCTATTCTTTTTTGGGTTTTATTCCATTGATTATTATACCAATACTCCTTTCGGCTGGTATCCTTGAATCGTATATGATACCAATCCAAAACGTCGGCGTCCACATTGGTAACCCCCCAGCTAATTGCCTGGTTATACCCAATAATAATACAGGGGGCTCCGGGTAGGGATACCCCATAAGCCTGTGTATTGGGTGAACTTAGCTGGATCTGATACCAAATGGAGGGGAGGGTTAAATGCAAATGGGGATCATTGGCCAGTATTGGAAATCCGCTCTGGGTTTTGGATCCCGAAATGGCCCAATTATTTGACCCTAATCCTTCTGGAACGGTTTTATCCTGTAGGGAATCTTTTTTTATTCCCATTACCGGATTTACACTTTTTGGAATAGGAACAGGACTAAAATCCCAATGGGTTCCTTTTGGTATTATGGGCTCTTCATGAAAAGAAAAATCGGGAAACAGATCATTCATAACTCCTGGTCCGAAATGTTCCAGGTTATTGGTCATGCTTAATTGGCTTGACCCCCCAGCAAGGGTTTCGGACATAAGCTTTAATAATAAAGCAGAATTTATAGGTTGCCATTCTTCCGGTGAATAATTCAGTAGTTTAAATTCGATGGGAAAATCCTTTTCTTTTAAGGAATGGATATAGGTATTCACCCCTTCGGAATAGGCTTCAGCAACCAGCTTCAATTCGGGATCTTTTAATATTCCCCGAATCGTTTTTTCTGCCCCATAAACCATTCCCATTCGTCTATGATACCGGTCAATATCCAAGGTTTTTGATCCTAGAATTTCAGAAAGCCTGCCCGATGCGCTTCGTGTTTGAACATCCATTTGCCATAACCTGTCCCTGGCGGTCAGATATCCTTGAACATAATAGAGATCGTGGTCATTGTCAGCAAAAATATGGGGTATGGAATGCTCATCAAAAAAAACAGAAACTGATGCTTTTAGTCCGGACAGACCTAATACCTGATTTCTTGCCGATTCCTTCTTTTCGGCATTTTGCCAGAAGCCCGATCCTGGATTGAAAAATTTTCCAAGGGGGGGTAGAGGCCCCAGCGGAATTTCCATTAACCATAGTAAACCCAGGGTAAAAGCCAGGGAAAATGCAGTTTTTAAAAAGGGCATGGCAGGATTTTTTATGTCTTAAGTTAAGAAACCCTTAGAGGAATTAAAAGCAGTCTTTTTTATTAAACGACCATTGCTTCCTTGCCTTTTAAAGACTTACCAATGGCTTCCAATAAATCCTTTTCCTTGAAGGGTTTTAATAATTTTGCTGAAAATCCACCTTCCCGAATCATTTCATTGTCTTTTTCCTCGTCCAATCCCGTAATCATAATAACCGGAACCTGGTTTTTTGGACTTGGCAATTTTCTAATGGCAGCGAGAAGTTCATACCCATCCATTTCTGGCATTAGAATATCGGTAAGAACTAGGTCAATATCTGTTTCTTTCATGATGTCCAGGCCCTGCCTGGCGCTTTCTGCTTTGAAAAACTTCACGCTCCATTTACTCGACATCATTTTAAGGACCATTAAGTTTACCTCATTATCATCGATGGCCAATATTTTTAATCCGTTAAGGGAAACGGTTGGGGATTCCATCTTTACCGCCTGGGGTAGGCTAGCCGTTTCCTTAATCTCAAAAGGAATATAAAAGCTAAAAGTACTTCCTTCGCCAACCTTACTTTTAACAGTAATTTTCCCGCCTTGTAATTCCACTAATTGCTTGCAAAGGAATAAGCCCAAGCCGGTTCCCACCTGACCCTTTGCTGAGGCGGTTTGATAATATTTAGAGAAAAGTTTAGTCAATTGTTCTGGCGAAATACCGACTCCGGTATCCACTATTTCTACAAATAGCTTCTTTTCGGTTTCATTCACATCCACGTTTACCTGTATCCTACCCGTTTTTGTATTCTTAATGGCATTGCTAAGTAAATTGATCAAGACTTGTTTTACCCGGAAGCTATCTATTATGACCAGGGTATCCTTATTGCCTTTAAACTGGTATTTCAGTTCCAGATTTTTCCTTTGGGCACTGAACTCCATACTTTCCATGACCAGTTTTAGTACATAATCCGGATTGCAAGGCTCCTTATGAATTTTGAAATCGGCATTTTCTAGCTTAGCGGCATCGAGAGTGTCATTCAGGGTATTCAGAAGCATATCGGAGGTAAGCTTAATGGAATTAAGCATTTCCTGTTGCTTTGAAGAAAGGGGGGTATGTCCGAAAATATTCAAAAATCCATAAATCGCTGTTAAAGGATTCCGGATTTCATGGCTCATATAAAGGAGTAAGTCGGTCTTTTGTTGTGCCATCACTACGGACCGATCGTTTTCCTTTTTTAACTGTTTCTCGGCCCGGTTTAATTGCAGAATAAACAGAATTAAAAGGAGTGAAAAAAGGATAACCAATAAAAGAGAGGTAAGTCCAAAGGTGTTCAATAAATGACCTGTTTCCTCATAATTACGAAAGGTCAGGTCCTTTAATTGGGAGGCAAGGGTATAATTAATTTCCTTAACCTCATTGATCATATTTTCCAGCTCCGTGCTGATATGGGTGTTTAGGGAAACCAGGGATCTTTGCAGGTTTAATAATTTTTGGTTACTGGATTGTAAGCGCTTAAATTTCTTCAGCCATAACTTATTATCACGGGCTTCAACCTTTCTGGTTACTTCGTCCAATTCCTTTTCTTTTTTGGTTTTTTCAATCAAGGTGGAATTTAACGTGTCGGCTTTCCCATTAAAGGCCGATTTTAAACGGGAAAAAAATCCTCCCTTCTTTTTCGCTATAATATTGTGAATGGTATCGGCAGCGGTATCCACGTTCTTCTTATGCAAATGAACCAGAGTGTCCACGTGTATGCTAAAGGGGCTGGTAACTTTCTCATATTCTGAATAAATAGACAGTAAAGAGTCGAAATTATGCTTCAGGGAGAAAAGTCTTTCAGAAAGCTTAATTTTCTCCTGTACCCAATGGTCAATTTTTCCCTGCTCCCCTTTGTTGAAAGTATTGGCGACTTTATTTTCTTTTATAACCGTATCCAAAAGTTCAATAGCTTTCCCAAGCTCATTTTTATAGGAAATGTTTTTCTTGCTGCTCTGATTTAAAAGGGATTCCTGAAAATCATATTCTGCCTGGTGTAAAAGGAAAAGAGCTTGTTCCGGTTTATCTGAATCGGGCTTCAAGGTACCAGCCAGTCTGGCCAGGTCTTTTTGCCTGTTTTGAATAGAATTCCTTACAAATATGGCCGCTATACTAAGGACTATAATGAAAACCAGAAAAACCAAAAGTATTTTTCTGGAAATAATGGAAATATTTTGAGAGCGCATTTATGGTCAAATTAATTCCAAAAAAACAGAATTACGTCTATAAAACGAATCGCAAATAACAAATTTTTTACAATACTTTGATTTAGATTATTAACCCTAGGATTAATACACTTTCCCAAAACTTATTTTTTAAAGATAAAGCTGTTTTTATCCGGTTTTAGCAAATACATTTTACCTGCCCAGGACAGTGAACCCGGTAATCCTTTCGGCAATTGAACAAGAACATTCCAATGCCCTTTCCCATAGATAAATTTGACCGATATGGGTCCATTGGGATGGGATACCGCCGCCTCACATTGGTGGAGATTGCCAAGTTCTGGCTGTATTAGGACAGTACCAAAACCTGAACTGGAGGGCCTTATTCCTGCTACATTATAAAGAAGATCGAAGGTCGGACTGGCCGACCATGCATGACAATCGGAGCGGCTGGGTTCGGGTTGCTCTGCAAAACTGGTTAATCCCATTTTCAACATCTCTTTCCAGGGATTCAGGTAGTTTTGGTATAGATTTTCCAAACCACATTGTCTCAATGCCTCAAATAAATAAAAACGGTAATAATACGTGCATTGAACGAGGGAGGTGTCGGGAAGGGTACGCAAAATCAATTCTTTTTGAAGGGAATCAGGAATACAATGGGTCAAAATACCCATGGCCTGGGCATGCTGGCTAAATTCCGATTTATCGGGAAGGTCGGCTAGATATTTTTTAGCAGGATCCCAACAGGTTTTAAAAACTTCATTTTTTAATTGATTGGCCGTAAAGCGAAGGTTTGAAGCATTGCTTTCCAATCCGAAATAATGGAATAAATCGGAGGTCTTTTCTATTGCTAAAACAAATTGAAGGGTAAGAATACTGGAATTACCATTTTTTTGAAGCTTAGGTGTTCCACTTCCTATTTCGGTTCCAAGCCAGGGCCATTCTACAGGCCAATCTACAAAATTCCAATAGGGAAGGTTTTGTAATAATCCATTCGTTCCCACGTAATGCTGATGCCAGTTTAGAATCTTAATAATAAAAGGGAGTTTAGATTTAATATAAGCATCATCCTTACGGTACATCCAATAATCGTGAATCATAGAAATCCAGAAAAGAGAAAATGGAGGAATGATTTGTTTTACATGACTGGGATACCGGCTTTGGGTAAGGCCCTCCGCGATCATGGAATTCTGAATATCATCAATCGCATTTCGCATAAGCCTATCATCTCCGGAAACATATAAGGAGATTAAAGATTGAATACGGGTATCCCCTACATACTGCAATTGTTCATAAAAGGGGCAATCCATAAAAGTTTCATAGGCACAAAGCCGGGAGGTTCTCCACCCCGTTTTCCAGATATGGTTTAATATGGTATCGTCGGTATAAAATTTACCGGTTTGAGTAAAGGGGTAGGCTGTAAAATCTCCATGGAGATCCTGTATATCCAGACCCTCATCCAAATTTTCTATATGCAATAAAATATAGCGATAGGTTCTGTAAAACAAGGGTTTATATGCGCGATTTTTCCCTCCGTCCAGGTAAAACACATCGGCATTTCCCTGGATTCGTTTGTTTTGCCAGGCATTCCGGTTCCCTTTACGGCCTTTTTCATCGACCAGGCTTTCCGCATAAGTCAGACTTAATTTAGAGCCCTTACCACCACTTACGAATAGTTTTATATTTGCCGTTGTTAAATAGGTTTGATCAAGTAACATATAGACGATGGTATGGGCTGGAATGTGGAGAGGATTTTTCCCGTTTAAGAATCCAGGGGCCTTAATTTTTATACCGGAAATGTTTCGGATAACCAGGGGATTTTCCACCTTTTCTTCAGGTTGAGGTAAAGAACTTTCGTATAAAATCCTGGATGGGATACGATCCTTGGCTTTAGAGAAAAGAATATTCTCCGAAAAACCAGCGTTTAACCAGGAAGAATCATCATAATTAAGGTTTTCCCAATTCCAGGGATATCGGGAACCCAAAATTTGTTCATCAGGAGATACCAAAAGACCTTGAAAGGTTTGAGGGCTATACGAAAGATTCTCTATTACTTTCCAGGTAGAATCGGTACAAGCCATAGATTCTTTTTCGGAATCGCCAAAAATCAAGAAACCGGTTTGAAGGGACATTTGAGCCAAAGCCGAAAATTCTCCATCATTCCAAACAACCGCAGCAAGGATATTTTGTCCGGGAATGAGGTATTGGGCAATATCCAAGGTATTATATTTCCAATGAGAAGGGTCGGATCTGGATGGACCGGAACCCGCTTTTATTCCATTGACATAGAGAATATAACGCTGATCACCAGAAACATGAATGCGGAAACGCTGAGGCTTTTGGCTTATTTTAATTTTTTTTCTAAAATGAAATACTCCATAACCATTCCCTTTGGCCTTTGGATCCTTTATCCAATAACCTTTATGAAAAAGAGTATCTGAAAACAGGGAAATCGGAGAGGCTTTGGTCTCCTGAACAAAGCAAAAAATCAGGAAGAAATGAAGGAGGAATTTTATTTTGAAAAAACGAATAACTCGGTGCATAAACCGTTTATTTAAATGAACCAGCCACAAAAAACCGGAATTCTTTAGCTTAGGAATTCACCAGTTGTTTTACCATGACATAATCATCCATTATATAACCTTTGCCGATATCTATTATTTCTTCATAATCGAGATGAAAGCCGTTTTTTTCATAAAATTTAATAGCCGGATTGTTTCGATTTACATTTAATACCAATGCGGTATCATTTTTTTGAATGGCCAGGGAAGTAATCTCCTCAAGGATTCTGGAGCCTAGGCCTTTGCCCCTGGTCTCTTCGGAAAGATATAATTTATGGATTTTGGTCTTAGAAAGACCCTTATAATGGATTTCGTAGGATATATAACCAACAGGCTTTTGATCAAAATCAAAAATAAGGAACTGATGACCTAATACCCCGATTTGATTTAAGAGGGCATGAGGAGAATACATCATCTCCATCATATAATTGATTTGTTCAGGGCTAAGAATATCCTTAAAGACTCCTGGCCAGATTTTCCAGGCCAAATCCTGAATTTCTTGAATATGATCCAATCCCACCGGTCGAATATTCAGTTTTTCCATGGTTTACAGGTCCTAATCTTATAAATTATAAGGTCTCCTGCTCAAAAATACCATTATGGAATTAAAATCAATTAAATCGCATCGGAAAGGGAGGTAAAAGTAAAATCCCGGATCTTCATCGGAGGAATCAGGTAGCTTCTATAGGATTCCACACTGATAGATCGCTCCGTTTTTCCCAAAGCTTCCAAATTATTTAGCATAATAATCGGGCTTTCGTTGAAACGAAAATTCTTAACCGGGAATTTGATTTTACCGTTTTCTATGTAAAATGTACCATCACGGGTAAGTCCAGTTAATAAAAGGGTTTGTGGGTCTACCAGGCGAATATACCATAGTCGGGAAACCAGGATTCCTTCTTCTGTTCCTGCAATAAGCTCGTCAAGACTATTAGTTCCCCCTTCCATTATAATATTGGCAGGTCCGGGTAATGGGTTCACCCCCTTTTTCTGGGCCCAGTACCGGGAATAGCTTAAGTTTTTAACAATTCCTTTATCCACCCATTGTACCTTTTCCTGCTTCTGACCTTCAAAATTCCAGGTGCTGGCGGGTAATTCCGGATGAAAAGGATCTGAATAAATAGAAACCTTTTCATCCATAAGCTTTTCTCCTAACCGGGTTCCACCGCCTTTTTTACTCATATAACTTCTTCCCTCGTCGGCACTCCTGGCATCAAAGCCCCGGAACATATTTTCCAGCATATAGGTAGCGGCAACAGGCTCCAGAATTACGGTATATTTTTTAGGCTCAATGGATTTTGCACCTCCTGAACCCAGGGCTTTCTGACAGGCAATCTGGGTAGCGGAATAGGTGTCCAGTTTTTTAACATCGGTAAAGCCCCTGGCGGCATATCCCGACTGGGTACCGGCCGCGTTTCTTGTGGTTACTGAAAAAGTAATATCCGTTTCTACATTATAGGCAAATAATCCTTTGGAATTCAGTACCGCACTTAATTCGGTGGTGTTTTCTAAAAATCCTGCAGCCTGCAAACTCGCATTTGTACTGGCTTTCAGACTATTATAAACCAGATCGGCCCGTTTATCTGGTCCAACCTGGTCGGTATCCGGATTAAAAGTTATGGAATCAGGAAAGTCCTGTGGGCCTAACATGGGCATATGTTCCGGATTCTCCGGGGCAAGCTGGGCCAATTCTTCCGATCGAAGAACCGCTCTTTGTAAAGATGCCTCGTCAAATTCATCGATAGTAGTGGTAGCCGATTTTTTACCAAAAACGGAAGTAATTACCATTCCCAAACTGCTAATTTCCCCGGCAGTAGAAACGGCATTCAAGGCATAGCGAATATTTCCCCCTTCTCTACCTGTAAGGCTTACCTGACATTCATCTGCTTTGGAATATTTTAGGGCTTTTTGTAATAATGCCCTGCTTTCTTCTTTGTTTAATATGGCCATTGGGTTAATTATCCAAGTTTACGTTTTGTATTTATCACATTGATTCCTTTAAACAAGGTGGTGGCACATCCATGTGACACTGAATTGCTTTGGGAAGGTTGACCTTTCCCATCATTAAAAGCACCTCCTAGCCGATAATCGCTGGCATCACAAACCTGAGCACAAGCGTTCCAGAATTCTTGGGTATTGGCCTGGTATGCTACATTATTTAGCATACCCACTATTTTCCCGTTTTTAATTTCATAGAATAATTGTCCCCCAAACTGGAAATTATACCGTTGCTGATCGATGGAGAAACTACCATTTCCAATAATATAGATCCCTTTTTCTACACCTTTAATCATATCATCCACACTTAATGGACTAGGGCCTGGTCTCAGGGAAACATTGGGCATTCTTTGAAATTGTACCGACCTCCAGCTATCCGCATAGCAGCATCCCTGTGATTCTTTTAGCCCAAGGATTTTTGCCTGATCCCGAATGGCCTGAAAATTAACCAGAACCCCATTTTTTATAATATCCCATTCCTTGGTTTTAACACCCTCATCATCATAGCCAACAGCACCCAAGGATCCGGTTTGTAATTTATCGGCCACAATATTGACCTGCTTGCTTCCAAATTGAAAATTACCAGAACGCAATTTATCCAGGCTAAGGAAACTGGTTCCTGCAAAATTGGCTTCATAACCCAGAACCCTATCCAATTCGGTGGGATGGGCTACGGATTCATGAATGGTTAGCCATAAATGGGAGGGGTCCAGAACCAAATCGTATTTTCCTGGCTCTACCGGTTTAGCCGCCAATTTTTCGCCCACCTGTTTGCTGGCGGCGCTGATGTCTTCTAAAAGATCATAACGGGCCTTATAACGGGTGGTGACCCCTTTCACTTTTTCTGAATCCAAGGGGCTTAGATATTCATAGCCCATTCCTACCGGAGAACTTAGGGATTCCCTGGAATCAAAACTACCCAAAGCCTTATCGATTTTTGTAACCGTAAAACTCGGGTAAATTCTATGCACGTCCTGATCAATATAAGAGCCATCGGTAGAGGCAAAATATTTTTGTTCGTTAATAGCAAGAATTATGGAATTCACAAAACTCACCCCATTTTTTAGGGCAATATTATTGGCTGTTAAAAGAAGATCTACTTTTTCTTTTAAAGGGACCTCAAAGGAACTTTTTACCAATGGAGTTTTCCAGCTTACCTCCCCATATCCAGATTGCGGTGCCAGGTCGATGGGTTTGCCTCCAATTTTTGAATTGGCCTTAGCAACAGCAACGGCCCTGGAGGCTATTTTGGCAATGCTTTCCTTATTAACCAGATTGGTGGCCGCAAAACCCCAAAATCCATTAACCAATACCCGAACGCCAACCCCATAGGATTCGGTATTGGCTACATTTTGTAAATGGGTTTCACGGGTTATGACAAATTGATTGAAATAGCGACCAATTCGAACGTCCGCATAACCGGCGCCCTGTGATCTGGCGGTATTTAAAGCAATATCGGCCAATTCCTTTTTTTCCCTGGTATCCAGGTTATGTACCGAATCCAGGAAGCGGAATGGTTCTGCAATTCCTTTTAAGGAAGGCAGTAGAAGGGAGCCGGCACCAACCCCAGACCAATAAAGAAAATCTTTTCTTTTCAAGGTGATTATATTTTAATAGTTAGAAATCGATTAGGCTTAAGTATTGGATGAAAACCCCTTGTTTTCTATCCATAAATATGCAGAAGAAATCAAAAAAAGAAGAAAAAAATAAAATTTCGGGATGTTTTCATGGGTATAAGTAAAAATTTGGGCTGTCTTTTCGGAATGTACAAATTTTCCTGCAATAAAATGTTGATTTTCCTCTAATCTATTGAGGTCGCGGATGTTTTCCCAGTCTTTCCCTGAATAAATATAGAGCAGACTAGAGTCATTCCCTTTTTCTACCCCTAACCACCCAGTTTTATTGGTCCAAAATTGCCTTTTGAAACGAAAAGGATTAAAGGGTATTTCCTGTATTTGGCTTTGCATTTCGGAAGCGGTGATTCCCCCCCCTTCACTAACCAGGGTGTTTAAAGAGATTTCTTTTCCCGTTTCCGGAAATCGGCCGGATGTCCAATACTGAAGTTTTGCATCCCTGGTTTTGAGGGATTGATTAATCAGGTAAGACCAATAAGCATTAAAATCCTGATTATCCCCATGTAGTTTCCAGGAATAGGAATTTAAAATACAAGTTCCTAAAATTTTTCCTCTCCCGTAAAGAACCATCCCTGCCAATATATTACCCTTTTTATCCTGGACCAGGCTTTCCATCTCCATACTTGGAGTAAAATAATGAGGCATAGAAAGAGTGGCTTGGGTCTTGAAGGTAGAATTACTAAAAAAAGCAGGGGAACGTGCATTCGTATCTTTCTTTTTACCAGAAATCCTAAAATCCTGATTAAACCACAAGGATTCTTTCGGAATGCTATCCTCAAGGATTATTAATCCCATACCCATTTTACTTATACCTCTTTTAATTAGATCCGAAGCCTGATGATCCAGGTTTTTTAATGCCGTGATATCGGTAACCAGGATATCCAAACCTGGTATCTGATCTTTTAGGTCGGATACCCGGGAATTCTCCTTGACTGGAATATGGGTATGATACCTTTCGGGAGAAACCTGTGTTTTTGACCAAACCGATATGGATTTTTCTTTTAACCAATTTTCCAGGAAACGAGTTTCAAAACCCGGACTGGAATTTAAAACACCTATTTTAAGAGGGTCTGATTTATAAACCAGGTAAGGAATGGGCTCCTTTTCCAGGGTATCCTGATCATTTAAAATATAAAGAGAATCCACAACAGGCCCATTTGCCTTGGGTGTAAAGGTTAATTCGAAGGGGGAAATTCCTTGCCGGGAAATGCTGATGGAATCCAGTATACGCCCCTGGTCTTTCAATTGAACCCGTATTCGACCCAGGTTACTTTGATTAATTTTTCCCTGAATCCAAAATGTCCGACCGAGCAACAAGACCTCTGGCCAATGCACTTGTTGAACCCCTTCTGGTATGATTGGAGGAATTATTTTTAATGGAATTGAATTTAGTTCTTCATATTGACGGGTGTCCAGCCCGAACCCTAAAATAGTAAGGGATTGAGGAAAAGAATTAGGGTCCCTGATTGCTCTAAGACCATGAATCCATTTAATTCCTGGATTTTTTTTATATATCTCCGAATCAAGGGTATAAAGAGGAAAACCCTTCCCCAGGGGAAGGCTAGAGGGATTGTATCCCTTTGTTATAAGATAAGCCTTCTGAGCGGGAGAAGGTTGGGAAGGATTCCGCCAGGGAAGGGGGAAAGTAAACAGAAACCCCCAAACACCCAGGAAAGAAATACTGAGCGCTAGGATTCGGAGAATCCTGTTTTTTTCTCTTTTCCATTCCTGGTACAGAAGAAAAACCAGAAAAGGCAGGGATATCAGAAGAAACAAGTATTCAGGCTTCATCATTTATTTCTTAATTGGAAAAGAGCCTCATAATATTTTTCGGATAATTTATCGGAACGATTCGCCCCCGGAGAACCCGATGGGGGCAATAAACCATATAAGGTATTTTTCAGGCTTTCGATATCCTTCTCTGATACCACCTGGCCCGGATTTAGGATTACGTTTAAGGTTTGAAGAGAACGCAAATAGGTTCTGGGCTCCCGGGCAAGGAGATTCTGTAGTTCTTTTTGTGTCTTTCTGAGAACGTATTTCTCCTGGTCGGTCAGATTCCTCCTTTTATCAAACTGGTTTATAATGGACCATGCAGCATACCAGGGTTCCCTTGGGTCCTTAGCCTCCAGGTTATTGAAGGGCCAAACCGGGTTGGCCACCGAATGGAGATCTCCGGAAAGTCTTTTTTCCATTGGAAACCGATTCGGTTGAAGGCTGGTTTTTCCAACAAAAGCCCTCGATTTTTGTTGGAGATCCTTTAATAGTACCAAGGCTTTATATTCATAAGGAAGGGCATTTTCCGGGCTCGCCATTCGTAATTTTGTTTCTGCCGACCACATTTCCTGGATAATGGCCTTTAGCTGGTTTTTTTGATTTCCATCCAGATAACCTGGATCTTCCTCCTGATCATGTTTATCGGTATAGGCTTCGAGTATTTTGTCGGCATTGCTAAAATCCCGAATATCAGAGCTGGATTGATTTAAATTCTTTTCTCCTTCCTCTTCCCCTCCCAGGAATTTTGAATAGCGCATTCTTAGAATTTTTTGATCCATGGCCAGATTATTGGATTGGTCCTGGAATCCTGTTTTGGTCAAATGGGACTTTTCTCCAATTAGGTGTTCAGAATCTAAAATAATCTGCCTTTCAGACCGAAAAAACTCTGGCTTTAAACCCGGTCCTGAGGTTAAGCCCTCCAGGGAAAGAAGCCCTGTAGTATCCTGTATCTGTATGGAATTTGTTTCCGACTTTCCTTCCTGATGATGATTATCGAATACCGTTATATAATAATAAAACTCATCGCCGGGTTTTGTGCCATATTTTCTAAGGTCTAATAATTTCTCTATTTGATAATGCCGGAGACTATCGTTCCTGCTATAGGATGCAGAGGCTTGTTCTTTTAAGAGTACATTTTCCTGGAAAGTTTTGAATTTAACAGCTTCCCCATTTCCCTGGGCCAAGGTTCCGTGGAATATGCATTGTAACAAACCATGATCATCTTCAGCACTGGCAAGGATGGGAATTTGGAAAGATTCCCCCAAACCAATTTTTTTTAGGGGTTCCGGTTTTAGAATGCTAATCTCGGGAATTCGGTCTGGGGAAAGGACAAAAGAAAACAGGGTACTCGGTTTAGAATCCAAAACGATTTGATAAAACCCAGATTTAACCAGGGTCTTTTTTAAACCATAAAATCCCTTGGAAAGGGGCTTCATGGTAATTCGGTCTTGTCCATTAAATACAAGAAACACCTTTCGTACCGGGCCTTCTATCCCAATTTTCCAAAGTACCCTCGAGCCTTCTTCTCCATTAAAATTGGGGGATGTATATATTTTATATTTCATTTCCGGGGAATAAACCTGAATTTCCCATTCCTTAATAGATATTTCCTTTTTTGGAAGTCTTAGGTACTGGACCTGGTTTCCTGGCGACAATCCCTTTTCCCAAGTAGCTAAAAACGTAAAGATTAGAAAGGTAAATGCCGAGAAAACGAAAAATATAAGAAGAGCCCTTTGTAAATATTTAAATGGAATTTCTTTTTTATCAGAAATAGAAAGGATTCCTGGTTTTATTTTTTCAATTTGTAATTTTTCCAAAAGAGTGAAGTCTTCCGGCGCTTTTAAAAAAAGATCCGCGCTTTCCTCCAATACCGGATATTTCCTGTTTAAATAAATAGAAATTTCATTTAAACTAAGTTTCCATGGTTTTTTTAAAAAGAAAAGGATTCCAAATCCAAGGAAAAGTATGCCCAGAACTGCAATCCATGAAAAAGTCATTTTCAGGGAAGCTATACTATACAAGGCCACAGGGATCAGGGAATATATAAAGATTTCCAGGGTCCTTGTAAAAACATGCATATTCCGGATTTGGGAAATCTTATTCCTGGCTTCCATTTTTCAATCCTGGGGTTTATTACTAAGCATTCTCTCTAAAAAGAACAGGAAAAAAACCATTAAAACCAGTACCTGGGTGAAGTAGGGAACGGTCTTTGTTTTATCGAAAGCTTTCGTGGTAGATTTCCTGGAAATGGAAATTTTTGGAGGAATCCATCCCAATAAATTTCCTGCATCCATCCTGGTGTCCAGCTGGGGCTGCAGAACCAGGATTTCCAAAAACCATCGTGGGAAAAAGGATTGCCAAACTAAATCGGAATAGGCAGGATCTAATCGTGTATAAAAAGTATAATGGTAATGGTTCCTGAAGGTATCCAAACAAAGAATAGGATCACCAAAACCGTCTTCCCAAAGAATGTTCTTTAAAATAGCCCTATGCTCCGGTACAATGATTTTTAATAAGGTATTGGATTCCGTTTCATTTTGGTTTTTATAAAGGCTATTAGGTAAAATGGAGGAATGAACAGACTTTTCCAAACCCTCTCCGTATGAAAAAAGGATATGGGAAGAATTCAATAAAACCCTTGGAACCGGATTTTTACTGAGCCAGAATAGGGCATAAAACGATCCTTTGGGAAGGGAATGCAGAGAAAAGGATTCCAATGTAATGGGAAAGGGAAAGATGGGGCCCAGGCTGGAGACTAATGCTTTTACATAAGGACGATCCATTTCATTTCCTTCCTGTACAATTCCGATTCTTCTGGGAAGGATTTCAATGGATACTTTATCTTTTTTATAGGGCTCTTTTTTAGCTATTAAGAACCCTTTCCCAAATTGGTTTCGTACGGAAAACAAAGAATCGCCAGAGAGTGGGAGGCTATATCGTTGGAAATGTGTTCCGCTTGAGTCTTGTTTTCCTAATAAGGCATATACTTTTTTATCCAGTCCTATCCAGGCACCCTCTATCCATTGCCTGGATACAGGATTTAAATTCATCCTTTGCCAGGTATAGGGATAAGCGAGAACAGGGATTTCTCCCCGGAAATGAGATTTGAAATTATCTGTAAAAAAATAAGCCGGCAAGGGCTCTAATTTTTCCTCCATCAATACGGCTGTATGAAAATAGTTTTCTTCTGGTCCTATAGTCTTATTTCTTTCTGCAAGGGTATCCGTATTAAAAAGGGTGAAACTGGAATCGAGCCAATGGGTCTCGTAGCCCATTCTTTTCAAGGAATCGATTTTATATTTAAATATTCTGTAGAGGCTTATGGCATGATCTTTTGGTAGGAGGATATACCCCTTGGTGCGACTTTTTTTAGGGGAACAAGAAGGGCCGGAAAGAAGAAAGACCAATAAAGATAGAGCTAAGCAACGCAGGATTAATAGGAATAGATTATAGGGTCTTAGCTTTCTGCTCTCCTTTCTGGTAAGATCCTTTAGAAAATGGAGACTCCCTACCTTAACCACTTTTCCCTTGTTTTTATTCCAGAGATGGATCCATAAGGGAATACTTAAAGAGGATAATCCCCAAAACCAAAAAGGGTTTATGAATTCCATCACGCTAATCGACCTTTTAAACGATTTATCAAAAACCATTTTAATGCCTCGATGGGTTCATCCATAAAAAAAACCTGGTAGGCCATATTCATATCCCGGACCGATTTTTTAATTAAATCCATATGGGCGTTTATATTTTTTCTATACGACTGGATCAGGTCATTTCCAGAAAGCGTTACCCTTTCTCCGGTTTCTAAATCTTCCAGTTCGGAAAATTTAGGAAAATTCAGGTCGAATTCATTCCTTCCCATTAAATGAAATACCAGTACCTCATGCCCCAGGTTTCGTAGACTTTCCAAAAGCCTGATTTGATCTTTGCCTTCTGGATAAAAGTCGCTGAGGAAAACGATGAGGGTTTTTCTTTTTGGAAGAACCATTTCCTCGAGGGGAAGCCTGAAGGGGAATGTTCCTGAAGCCGATTCACTTTCCAGGTAATGACAAAACCGATCAAAATACCCCGATCCATTTCCAGGTCCCAGGTATTTTATTTCATCACTAATTAAATTTAAGCTATAGTTTTCTCCCTGGCGAAAAGTAATATAGGCCAGACAGGCCGTCAGCATTTTTGCATAATTAAATTTTACCAGCCCCGAATCCATATGATTCATCGAAGCCGAAGAATCGATTAAAAACCGGATAGGAATATGGGTTTCAATTTCTGATTCCCGAATAAAATACCGGTCAGAACGGGCAAACATTTTCCAATCCAGGCTTCGTAAATCATCACCGGCTTGATAGGTTCTATAATTGCTAAATTCCATTCCTGGTCCTGGGGAATTTCCCGGGTGCAAACCAAGGATATTCCCATTCATGAGGGTTCTTGCCAATAAAGCCAGATCCTTCATTTCCGATAAAATTAGGGGATCTAAAAAGCTCATCTTAAAAATTGGCAGGACGATTAATCGATTCCAATAGGAGTTTACTAATGCTATCCGGATTCATGCCCTGGGATTCACCTCGGAAATTCAATAAAATTCTATGTCGTAAAACCGGAGGCGTAATTACCTGAATATCCTCCATAATCACGGAATATCGTCCTTTTAATAGAGCCCTGGCTTTTGCCGTAAGAATGAGGGCCTGACCGGCGCGGGGTCCTGCTCCCCAACGAATAAATTCGCGGATAAATTCCAGACCAGTGGTATCGGGCCTGGTGGCTCGAACCAGGTTGTTCACGTACGAAATCAATTCCGGGCTAATATGCACCTCTCTTACTAAAGACTGGAGCTGAATAATCTCTTCCGCATTCAAGATAGGATGGATTTGCGCTTTTTGAGTGCCCGTTGTTCGATTTAATATTTCCAGTTCTTCGGCCTCGGTCGGATAGCCAATGCTAACCATTAATAAAAAACGGTCTAATTGTGCTTCGGGAAGGGGATAGGTGCCAGATTGTTCAATGGGATTTTGTGTGGCTAAAAGGAAAAAGGGTTTATCGAGAGGGTAGGACTTCCCTGCATAGGTAACCCCAAATTCTTGCATAGCCTCCAATAAAGCAGCTTGTGTTTTTGGAGGGGTACGGTTAATTTCATCGGCCAGGATAATTTGAGAAAAAAGCGGGCCCTTGTTAAACTTAAAAAATCGCTTACCCGTGCACTGATCTTCCTCCAAAATTTCTGTTCCAAGAATATCGCTGGGCATTAAATCTGGGGTGAACTGAATTCTTCGAAAGGAAAGATCCATAGCCTGAGCAAGGGATTTAACCATCAGGGTTTTGGCGAGGCCCGGAACCCCTTCCAAAAGACAATGACCCCCGGCCAGAAATGCAATAAATAATTCGTCAAGAATTTCATCCTGACCCACAATTATTTTTTGTATTTCCTGTTTTAAAACAGGGAGTTTATTTAATAAACTCGGAATACCTTCTCCATTCTTCCCCCAGGTTGACATATTTTTACAAATTCGGTTAAAAAACCACAAGATATATTGGATTTAATAAGCATCCAAACAGTTTTTTGTAAAAATGGCGTGAATTAATGGTTAAAATTGAAGATCTTGTAAGAGTTTTATGGTAAGAAAAGAGAAATTTACATTTGCCAGGATAAAATACCATTCCGGCGATTGGAATACGGATGCAAGAATGCCCGCCAATTTATTGAATTCATTATTAGAATATACCAATATTGAATTCAACCCCGACGAGAAAATAGTTAATCTCGATTCTGATGAATTATTTAATTATCCCTTTTCGTATTTAAGCGGACATAAACTAGTCCAATTTTCGAAAAAGGAATCGGAAAACCTTAAGCATTACCTGGAAAACGGAGGCTTTATTTTTGTGGACGATTGCAACCATGATATTGATGGATTATTTGCCAAATCTTTTGAGAAGCAAATAGCCGAATTATATGGGCCCCATGCCTTGAAGAAGATACCCAATACCCATAAAATTTACCATTCCTTTTTCTCTTTTGATAAGGGCCCTCCAACCACGAATTTCGAATTGAATGGTTGGGGGGATGATTTGGTTCATGATTATTTAAAAGCCCTGGAAATTAATGGAAGGATGGTATTATTGTACAGCAATAAAGATTATGGTTGTGAATGGGATTATGATTTCCGTAACAAACGATTTTTATCCGAAGACAATACCAAGTTTGGGGTAAATATCATAATGTACGCCTTAGAAAACTAAGGAGGGTCTTTCTGGTATTTTTCTCCCCAACGATCTCGTAAAGCTCTCGCGGCTTTGGCCTCCTCCTCATTATCGGCAGGAACATAGAACCGGGTTCCTGAAATAGGACCCGGAAAATATTCCTGGTTTTCAAAATGATTCGGGAAATTATGGGGGTAAATATACCCATTCCCATAATCGAGGGTTTTCATAAGCTCGGTGGGGGCATTCCTTAGGTAAAGAGGTACCGGATATTCGGGATGCGTCTTTACAAAATCCAGGGCGGAATCTATGGCCAGATAAGTAGAATTGCTTTTGGGTGAATTGGCCAGGTAAACAGCGGTTTGTCCCAGGATTATTCGGGCTTCCGGCATGCCAATGGCATGTACTGCCTGAAAGCAAGAAGTCGCCAGAACCAGGGCCTGTGGGTTGGCATTCCCAATATCTTCGGATGCCAAAACCAGCATTCTACGGGCGATGAACAGGGGGTTTTCTCCCGATGCGATCATCTTAGCCATCCAATATAAACTGGCATTTGGATCGGATCCTCTCAAGGATTTTATAAAGGCAGAAATGGTATCATAATGTTGCTCACCCGATTTATCATAGGCCAAGGGGTTCTTTTTCAATAAGGAATCTACCCAGGCATTATCCATTCGAAGGGGAATTTGTTTAGGGTCGGCCGAAAGCACCACCATTTCCAAAAGATTTAACAAGCGCCGGGCGTCTCCACCGGATAAGGAAATCAAGGCATCGGATTCCAGAAGCTCGATGGACCTGGTTTTTAAAACCTCATCTTTTTCAATGGCCCGGACGAGAATTTTTTCCAGGTCCTTCTTTTCCAAAGGCTTTAAAACAAATACCTGGCATCGGGACAATAAGGCCGAAATCACCTCAAAAGATGGATTCTCGGTGGTAGCGCCTAATAGAATAATCCATCCTCTTTCAACGGCCTCTAAAAGGGAATCCTGTTGGGATTTATTGAAACGATGAATTTCGTCAATAAACAAAATATCGGTTCCTTCCTTGAAAAGGGACGTTTTTTTACTTAGTTCTATAATGTCTCGGATATCTTTTACCCCACTTTGTACCGCACTTAGAGCATGAAAAGGGGCGGATCCAGATTCGGCAATTAATCGGGCCAGGGTGGTTTTTCCACATCCCGGTGGCCCCCAGAATATCATGGATGGAATTCTTTTATTGGCCAGGGAATGCGCCAATAGCGAGTCCGGACCGGTAAGGGCTTCCTGACCAATCAAATCAGAAAGCACCCTGGGCCTCATTCTTTCGGCCAGAGGAGGTAAATCCTTCATTAATTAGCTAATTGTTCCACATTCCCGGTTCTTTTGAGGGTTCCCCAATGCTGGATTTCTCCCTTAAATGCCCGGATTAGGGATTTGAATAGGATATAATACATTAACTGCCTATAAACCAATCGTTGCGGAATGAGCCAGGCAATTCTCCAAAGACTCTCTTTTTCAAAAATAAAGGCCATACTGGCCACCAGGGCATCGACCAGCATAAAAAGAATATAATAGGTAACGATCTGGGCCCCATTACCCCATAAAATTCCCAGAATCATGAATAAATCGGCCAGGGGAGCAATCAGGGGAATGAAAATCTGAAAAATCAGGATATTGGGTAAGGCTACAATACCCAGGGCCTTAAATCTTGGATTGAAGCAGGCGTCCCTGTTTTTCCAAAAACTTTGAATAATACCAAAACTCCAGCGGAAGCGTTGCTTCAAAAACATTTTCATGGTTTCCGGGGCCTCGGTTACGGCTATAGCCGAAGAACAATTTCGTACAAAATAACCCAGGCGAAGAATCCGGATCGTTAAATCGCAGTCTTCGGCCAGCGTGTCAGAGGTAAATCCTCCAGCTTCCTGAATGGCTTTTTTTCTAAAGGCTCCAATAGCTCCCGGAACGACCGAAATACAATTCATAGAGTCAAAGGCCATCCGGTCGAAATTCTGACTGGTAATATATTCAATAGACTGCCAGGTTGTTAAAATAGTGGTTTCATTCCCCACTTTTACATTCCCGGCTACCGCCCCAACTTCCGGATTTACAAAATATCGCATTAATAATCCAACAGCATCCTTTTTCAACTGGGTATCGGCATCAATACAAACCACATAATCGGCATCAGACTGAGCTATTCCATAATTCAAGGCGGTGGCCTTTCCTCCGTTGGGTTTGGTCAAAACTTTTACCCTTGGGTTATTCTCAAAGGCTGATTTTACCAGGGAATAAGTATTGTCCTTAGATCCATCATCCACGAAAAGAATGTTAAAATTGGGATAATCGGCCAATAATAAATTATTCAAGGTTTTAACCGCATTCACCTCTTCATTATAAGCAGGAACAATAATATCCACCTTTGGATAATCGCTTACTTTCGAAAAAAGCTCCTTTTTGTTTTGTTTTCTTTGGTAAAGGGCCATGATTCCCAGAAAAACAATTTTGCTCAGACCCAGGATAATGGCGGAAAGAAACAATCCGAACATGATATGACTTCCATAATAGCCTATCGATGCCAATAAATAGTTGGCTTTTACCAGGTAATAATCCCGTCCCTTGGGTATTCTGGGCATAACCTCATCCCTGGATTTATTCAACAAATCGGCTACCGTGGTAAAGGTATATCCTTTGCTTCTAAAAAATTTAATAATTCCAGGTAAGGCCTTTACCGTTTCCCAGCGGGTTTTCCCACCGGAATCGTGCAATAATATAATGGTCCTTGATTTATCTTCGAGTTCTTGTACCCGCTTTATAATCGTATCGGCTTTAATTCCTTCTTCCCAGTCTTCCGGGTCTATAGACTCTCCAACAGTATAATATTTTTCTTCTTTCGATAAGACTACGGGTAAAATTTCCTGACGGGTTTCCGGCTCAGCATCGGCATTATAGGGGGGGCGGAACATGACGGTAGAATGCCCTGTAATACTTTCTATCAGTAAGCGGGTGGTTTTCATCTCCAATTTTGCCCGGTTTTCACTAACCAGGGCTATATTGGGATGGGTGAAGGTATGGTTACCTATTTCAAAGCCCTCATCATAAATTCTTTTCACAATAGGGATATTGTTTTCAGCATTAATCCCTATCATAAAAAAGGTGGCAGGAACTTTTTCCTTTTCGAGTATGGAAAGAATCGCTGGGGTATATTCCGGATCAGGCCCATCATCGAAAGTAAGGACGATCTTTTTCTCCTTAAACCCATACCGTTTCACGACATAACCCGATGGTAGTTTTACATAATCCTGGGCCGATAATAGCATATTCGTGGTATCCAGTTTTAAATTGATAAGACCGTCGCTGGGGGTTCTCAATACATCGAGAATTTCGCCCTCTCCGATATAATCCACGGCGGTTGCCTCTACCACATTTCTCAAAAGGTTAAAATTATAGGGCTTCTTTTTGAGAGAATCGAGGCTTAGATTTCGATTAAAGAAGGTCCAAAGACGTGCATCTTCGGCACCCAGCCTCCATAAGGCCACTCCCGCTGTTCCCGACTCATCGGCAAAACGCATGGTATTAAAATTGGTTACCGCATCGGTAAAATAGACATCATGATTCACATCATTATCGTCTATATAATGAAAACTAAGATTGTACGTATTGGGATCAAAGAATATTTTAGCCTCATCATTTTCCTTTACCAGATTCAGCGCCTGCTGATAAGTGACCGGTGTTCCTACCGAAAGTTTGGGCCAGTCATATCCATAACCGGCTACAGCCAGCACCAATTTTTTGGCGGGTATTTTTTTAGCAATATCCAGGAAGGCCTTTTCTATCCATTTCTGTTCACTTACTGGTCCGGCCTGAGATTGATCATCATTTTGATCATAGGCCATGACAAATAAATAATCATTATACCGGGAAAGGGCCTCATAATTATAGTCGTTGTTCAGAGGAATGACATCCTGGGTTACCAGTAAATTTTTAGCATGCAATGCCGTATAGATTTCCCGTTGGAAGGAGGTGAGATTTTCATCTGTACTTTCATTTAATTCCTCAAAATCGATGTTGACTCCCTGGAACTGGTAGGATTCAATTTTGGCAACCAGGTCCTTAATAATTTTTTTTCTTTTGGATGGGCTGACCAGTGCTCTATGTAATCCCTTTCCATCAAAACCATTCACCTTAGGATCCAGACTTTCATTATCAAACATGGGCACGATGGGGACATGGTTTTTTTTCATTAGAACCAGGGCCCTCCGGTCAATATAGGTGGCCACGGAATCATTATCTGCATCGATCCGGAACCATTGTGGTATTACCATATTCATTTTGGTAATATTGGCCCTAAGGGAATAAAAGGATTGAGGGTCCCAATCCACAAAAAATCCAGCACGGATTTTTTGTTGTAGATTTAGTTTCGCTCCAAGTTTTAAATATTTATTGTTTTGTTTCCGGGTATCCTCTAAAAATTTTTTAAAACCCAATACCCCCTTGTTTAAATCGGTATTCATGGTAATGGGCAGGGAAGGATTCAGGATTTTCTTGTATTGCTCATTTTTATCCTTCAACTGAGGCAAGGATGGCTGAATTTCCTTGGATATGGTATAAATAGCCACAAACAATAAAACACCCAGAAAAAACAAAAGGACTCTTCCTGTCCATTGAATACGGTACCAGTTTTTTGGGGATTCGGATTGAAAAATTTGTTTTTGTCCGGGAGCGCTCATAAAGGGTTAATCGCTGAAAGCAGGTAGAATTTTTATACGGTTCGGGGTGCGGATTAAAACATCGGATCCACCAGCCAAAAAGACAGAATCGGGTGGATTTTTCAAATATTGATTGAAAGCTTTTCCATATAATTCTACAGTATTTATTTCAAAATTACATGATTTTACCGGATAAACTTCCCAGGAAATATGTTCCACCCCATATTCTAAGGTTTGTTTTTGATTTAATGCATTATAACCCCAATAATGTTCCGAAATAAAATTTTCCATTGAACCTGGCAGGGTAGGTTTGGATTTGTTTTCTGCTTTAACTTCCAGAAAGTTCCATCCCGATTTTGACTTCCATTCGTACCGCACAAATAATTCATTTTCTCTTGGTTCCAAACAATGATTCATAGCATGGAATGAGTAAACCTCATTATATAAGGTATTAGCTACGAGTGGTATTATGGGTTTAGGAACAATTTCTGAAATAAAAACGGTTCCTCGTTTAATCGTTTCATTCTCTTTATAAGTTACATAGAACCGTAAATTTACCTCCTCAAATTTCCTGTGAAAAAAAGCAGGAATACCTAGAATTTCTGTTTTTTCAAAAAGAAACCCCACAATACTGACATAATGCTTTCCATTATGGGTATCCAGTTCGGTTCCTCCCGGTAAATAGGGTAGGAGAAGTTCTCCAGGAACTTCAAAATTAGCCATGATGAGATGATTCCAATTGGCCTTTAAAAAAACCCGGTTTTCTTTCATTAAATATCAAATTGAATGCCTTGTGCCAATGGAAGTGCCGATCCATAATTAATTGTATTGGTTTGGCGACGCATATAGGCTTTCCAGGCATCAGATCCTGATTCTCTTCCTCCCCCCGTTTCTTTTTCTCCTCCAAATGCCCCCCCGATTTCGGCTCCTGAAGTGCCAATATTAATATTCGAAATTCCGCAATCGGATCCTTCCTGGGAAAGAAAATATTCTGCTTCCAAAATATTATCGGTCATTAATGCCGAAGATAATCCTTGCCGTACCTGGTTATGGATCTGAATTGCTTCCGATAAGTCTTTGTATTTTAAAAGATATAATATTGGGGCAAAAGTTTCTTCCTGGACAATTTCCGTCTGGGAAGGCATTTGTACTATGCACGGACTTACGTAGCAACCGGATTCGTATCCCGGTCCGGTTAATACCTTTCCTTCGACCAGAAAGGTTCCCCCTTGTGAAATAGACTTTTCCATGGCGGAAGTAAATGCTTTTACCGCATCTAAATCAATTAAAGGGCCCATATGGTTTTCCTCCAAAAGAGGATCCCCGATGCGGATTCTGGAATAGGCTTTCTTTAATCGGGTGCAGACCTCTTCATAAATCGATTCATGTATGATTAATCTTCTGGTCGAGGTGCATCGCTGACCTGCTGTGCCAATACTTCCAAAAACAATTCCAGCAAATACTTTTTCCAAATTCGCATTTTCGGATAAAATTATGGCATTGTTCCCGCCAAGTTCCAAAATGCTTTTCCCCATTCTTTCTGCCACGGTTATGCCGACGGAGCGGCCCATTCGTACCGATCCGGTAGCAGATACCAGGGCAATTCGGGAATCCCCGGCCAAGGATTTTCCTGTTTCCATATCGCCCAGAACGAGTCCACTAACCCCTTCCGGTATGCCATTTTTTTCAAATACCCGGGAAACGATTAATTGACAGGCAAGAGCAGAAAATGGAGTTTTTTCGGAAGGTTTCCATACGCAGACATTTCCGCAAACCCAGGCTAGAGCGGCATTCCAGGACCAAACAGCTACAGGGAAATTAAAGGCAGAAATAATTCCGATTATACCCAGAGGATGGTATTGTTCCAGCATCCTATGGTTTGGACGCTCGGATGGAATAGTTTTACCATAAAGGTTACGGGAAAGACCTGTGGCAAAATCACAAATATCAATCATTTCCTGTACCTCCCCTTTTCCTTCCTGGAAGCTTTTGCCCATTTCATAGGATACCAGGGCTCCTAAATCTTCTTTATTCTTCCGCAGAGCCATCCCTATTTGCCGGATAATCTCTCCTCTTGCCGGACTTGGTATCTTTCTCCATACCGGAAACGCTTTCTGCCCGGCCTCTACCACCTGGTCATAAGCAGATCTTTCTGCCAAGGGGATGGTTCCCAGGATATACCCATCTACCGGGGACTGGATTTTTCGGTTTCCTTTTACAGGTTCTTGAATCCAATTTTTTCCTGTAGAACCACAAGGAATGGTTTCCGGAAGGCCTAGGGAGGTAAGGTAAGTGTTTATTTTAGCATGCATAATGGTAAATAATTGATTTTGCGATAGTATATTTTGGGGCAAATAGATACATTCCTGGGCAGATAATACTCAGAATCTCTTAAAGTTTGCTTATTTTTGCTTTTGGTTTGTAAAAAAATTCTGAACACAAATTGAAGAATCTGCTAAGACTCTTGTTTACATATACTTGTGAAATTAATTGTCGATATGTGAATAATTAAAAATATCCACCTTGTCTTTTTCATCTAAATTAAATCAATTTTAGTACAACCCCTTTGCTTATCGTTCTTTTTAATAGATACAAATCAATTTAATGGAAGAAGACTTCGAATTCGATTACACGGAGGATGCAAAGTTCTCTGTTGAGAGGTATGAAGAAATGATCCGTAAACAAGATCTTTACTTTTTTGATTCTCAATCCTTTGATGGGATAATAGATTATTATATAGAAAAAAATGATCCTATTAAGGCCCTTCAGGTAGTTGATTTTGCCAAGACCCAGCACCCCTATGTAGCCAGCTTCCTTATTAAACAGGCGCAGCTTCTAATAGGAACGGGTCAAATGGAGGAAGCCTATGAATTGCTTGAGAAGGCAGAATCCCTGGAACCCTCTAATCCTGATATTTATCTTTTAAAGGGCTCGGTGATGGAAAGCCGGGAATGGCATGATGATGCGCTGGACTATTACCATAAGGCTTTGGAATTATCGGATGAGCCCCAGGAAATCTATATGCAGATTGCCTATTTATATGAAAATATTGGGGATTACCGGTCTGCCATCGATAATCTGAAGGCTTGTTTACTAGGTCCGGCCGAAAATCAGGACGCCCTTTATGAACTGGCCTATTGCTATGATATTCTGGAACTTCAGGAAGAAAGTATAGCCTTTTACCTTCAATTTATAGATGGTGATCCTTATTCCTATTCTGCCTGGTATAACCTTGGAAATGCCTATTCCAAATTAAATTTGTTTGAAAAGGCTATAGATGCCTATGATTATGCCATTCTGATTAAGGAAACCTTTGGATCGGCCTATTTCAACAAAGGGAATGCTCTTATTAATATGGAGCGTTATCAGGACGCCATTGCTGTTTTCAAACTCACCTTTGAATACGAAACCCCCGATGCGGAAACTTATTGCAGTATAGGGGAATGTTATGAAAAACTGGAGCTGATGGATGAGGCCCGGTCGTATTATAAGAAAGCGGTAAAATTGGACGATGGATTGGCCGAGGCCTGGTTTGGCATTGGCATCACCCTCGATTTTGAAGAACGCTGGTTTGAATCCATTCATTTTTTCAAAAAGGCCATAGGAGTAAACGACTCTAATCCGGAATATTGGTTTGCCTTAGGCGATTCTGAATATAAGCTCGGGAATTATGATGCCGCCGCCGAAGCCTATGAAAGGGTTCTGGAATTAAGTCCCCAGGATATGGATATTTGGCTGGATTATTCTTCCATGCATTTTGAACAAGGAAATCTGGCCGAAGCCATTTCTCTCCTTTACGATGGAATAAAAAATTTCCCAGACTTAATGGATTTTCAGTATAGAATGGTGGCATATTTATTCAGTGACGGACAATATAACGAGTCCCTGAATTTTTTACAGAACGCGCTCACCAAGGACCCTTCCAAACTAGACCAATTATTTGAATATTTGCCTGATTTGGAAAAGCAAAGTCTAATAATGGACATAATAAATCGTTATTCTGTCTGAACCTATTTTTTATGAATTTTACAATTAAAGGATTACCCGATCGGGACAAGAAGCCCCGGAAGAATGGAATAACCATGGTTATGGATAAAGGCCTTAGCCTTCGGGAAACGGAAGATTTTTTATCTGCGGCAGGGGAGTATACCGATGTGGTTAAATTGGGTTTTGGTACGGCCTATGTGACCCCAAAACTTTCAGAAAAGCTAAAGATTTACAGGGATTTTGGGATGCCCTACTATTTCGGAGGTACGCTTTTTGAGGCTTTCCTGGTAAGGGGTCAATTTGAGGAGTATAGAAAGCTATTGGACCAATTTGAGGTGAAATTGGTGGAAGTAAGTGACGGCTCCATCAATATTGCTCATGAAGAAAAATGCAAATTGATACGCGAGTTGGCCGGTCAGGTAACCGTTATTTCGGAAGTGGGATCAAAAGATGTCGATAAAATTATTCCACCCTATAAATGGATAGAACAAATGAAGGCAGAAATTGAAGCCGGTTCCTGGAAAGTGATTGCAGAGGCAAGGGAGAGCGGGAATGTGGGTATTTTCCGCGGAAATGGGGAGGTTCGTTCCGGTTTGGTGGAAGAAATTTTAACCCAGATTCCAAAAGAAACCATTATTTGGGAGGCCCCGCAAAAAGCTCAGCAAGTATATTTTATTAAACTACTAGGTGCGAATGTCAACCTGGGGAATATTGCGCCTAATGAGGTATTACCCCTGGAAACCTTACGAATTGGATTGAGAGGCGATAGCTTCGACTTTTTCCTGCCATGAGATTTTATGGTCTGATAGGATACCCTCTGGGGCATTCCTTTTCAGTTCCCTATTTTAGAAATAAATTTGAGAAGGAGGGAATCGAGGATGCGCTTTACTCGGCATTTCCTTTACCGAGTGTGGAAGATTTTCCTATCCTGCTAAAAAAGGAAAGGGGGCTTGTGGGACTCAACGTGACCATTCCCTATAAAGAGTCCATTATTCCGTATCTTTCCGAATTGGACGAAACCGCCAAAGCCATAGGCGCTGTCAACACCCTCCTAATCAAAGATAAAGGGATAAAAGGATACAATACCGATTGTATTGGATTTGAAAAGTCCTTATTACCTCTATTAGCCGGGAAGCCGTATAACGCCCTGATTCTGGGAACGGGGGGTGCAGCAAAGGCCGTAGCTTTTGTATTAAATAAACTAGGTTGTTCCTTTCGGTATATTAGCCGGAATCCCCAACCCGGAGAATGGGCCTATGGGGATCTTAACCAAGAAATTATAAAAGAAAATCAATTAATAATAAATTGCAGTCCGATGGGAATGCATCCGCACATAGAAAGTTTTCCGGAAATTCCTTACGAATTTTTAAATGCGGACTCTATTCTTTACGATTTAATTTATAATCCGGAGGAAACAATTTTTCTAAAAAAAGGAAAAGAAGCAGGCGCGAAAACCAAAAATGGTTTGGAAATGCTTTATTTACAAGCAGAAGCTGCCTGGTCAATTTGGAATCAATAGTATATATAAAAGGAAAATGAGAAGAATTCTGCATCAAGGCTTTTTGGCCATTTTAATTTCCTGTCTTTTTTTATCCTGCCAATCAAATTCCTCAAGCCCTAAGCCAAGAGGGTATTTCCGTATTGATTTTCCCACAAAAAAATTCCTTCATTACCAAACATCCTGCCCCTTTACCTTCGATTATCCCGATTATGCCAAGCCCATAGCCGATACATCGAAAGGTTCGGAACCCTGCTGGATTAACCTGGAATTTCCCCAGTTTAATGGGACCCTTCATATTAGCTATAAGGAAATTTCTTCTGAAAAAATGTTGCACCAGCTTACCGAAGATGCCAGGGATTTTGCCTATAAACATACGGTAAAAGCCACTGATATTGAGGAGTTTCCTATTAGTATTCCTGAACAGAATGTTTACGGGGTTTTTTATAATATAGAAGGCAATACCGCATCTTCTTCTCAGTTTTATCTAACCGATAATACCCACCATTATCTACGCGCCGCCTTGTATTTTAATGAAGTACCCAGAGCCGATTCCATTGCACCGGTAATTAAATTTGTAAATTACGATTTGCAAAAAATGATTAAAACATTTCGCTGGACTCATTAAAATGCTGCAGGTATATAGTTTTGTTTTTAGTCCCATGGAGGAAAACTCCTATGTTCTTTATGATGAAACCGGCGAATGTATTTTGCTGGATCCGGGTTGTTATGATGCCAGGGAAAGAAATGAATTTTTCGCTTTTATAGAGGCTAAAAACTTGCGACCCGTCCGATTAATCAATACCCATACCCATTTGGACCATATTCTGGGAAATTATTTTGTTTCCGAGAAATACAAGCTTTTTCCGGAATATCATATACTGGAAGATCCCCTGATTCGATATGCATCGGTTTTTGCAGAGAATTTTGGTTTGGATTATAGCCCCTCTCCTCTTGCTAAAACCTATTTAAAGGAAAATGAGATGTTAAGATTCGGGAATACCGAACTGGAGATTCTTTTTACCCCAGGGCATTCTCCGGGGAGCCTTTCTTTTTTTAACAAAAATCAAGGGATACTTCTATCCGGGGATGTGCTTTTTAAGGGAAGCATCGGACGTACAGATCTACCCTATGGGAATACGGAACAGTTAATGGAAACACTGAAACAATTGGTTCGGATTTTACCAGAAGAGACCCGGGTTTTCTCAGGCCATGGGCTTTCCACCACCCTAAAGCATGAATTGGAAACCAATCCTTATCTTGCTTTATGAACCTTCCTTTTTTTATAGCAGGAAGATATTTATTCGCTAAAAAATCTACACAAGCTATAAATCTGATTTCTGCCATTTCAGGTATAGGAATATTTGTGGGAACGGCTGCCTTGATTATTATACTATCCGTATTTAATGGGTTTGAGAAAATCGCGATTTCCATGTTTGGATCTTTTTCACCCGATCTCGTAATACTTCCAAAAGCTGGGAAAGTTTTTGATCCGGATTCTGCCAAGTTTTTAAAAATGGAGAATAGCCCGGAAATTCGATACACCGTAAAAACTCTCGAGGAAAAAGCCTTATTGAAGGAAAATCAAAGCCAGTATATTGCTACCCTGCGGGGATTGGATACTAATTTTATCAAAACGCATAGCCTGGACAGCCTTATTACGGCAGGAAATATGCTGCTTCAGGATAAGAATCTGGATTATTGTGTCCTGGGTGCAGGAGTTCAGGCCAAATTAAGCTCCAATTTTCGAATTTCTGTTTTTGCTCCTAAAAAGTCGGGAATAGGGAATGGAGAAATTTCAGCCGAAGACTTTAACCGGATGGAGTTTTATCCTTCGGGTGTTTTTTCGGCTGGAACAGACTTTGACGACCATCTGGTACTCACCTCCCTTCGGTTTATGAGAAATTTGATTGGAGAGCCTAAAAATGTTTCATCCATACAGCTTTATACCCGACAAGACCTTTCTATTGATAAATTCAGAGATCGGATACGGGAAGATTTGGGTTCATCGTATAAGGTTTTAGATCGATATGAACAGAATGAAGTACAGTTTAAAGTGCTTAATTCTGAAAAATGGGCCGTTTATCTCATGCTTACCTTTGCCCTGATAATTGTGGTATTTAATATTATGGGCTCCCTGACCATGTTGGTGATGGAAAAGAAAAGGGATATAAGTATTCTTTCGTCCCTAGGGGCTTCTGATCGAACTATACAGTTTATATTCCTCCTGGAGGGAATGATCATTTCCATTATGGGCACCCTATTGGGTTTATTTGCAGGCTATGTTTTTGGGATTCTGCAAATCCATTATGGGTTTATTACCATTGGCGGTGCTCATTCCTTTTCCCTAAGCGCCTATCCCATTGTTTTAAAAGCAATGGATTTCGTTTATGTATTTCTAACGGTATTTAGTATTTCCCTATTCGCCTCTTACCTGGCTTCCCGGCAAAGCAGACAAGATACACAAACCATTAAGGAACAATTAACCCTTCATTAGGAAAAGATTCGCTTCTTTCATATGCGGATTAAACGTTTGGAATAATTTTAGAATAGCCGATTTACCCGCTGGTCCCAGGTCAAGGGAGTAATCGTTCACATAGAGCGCTACATGACTTTTAACCACATCAGGGTCCATTTCCTGGGATAAGGATCGAATAAAATCCATACTGGAATCTGGATTTTCGAAAGCAAAGGAAATACTCCTTCGTAAAACACGGTCAATTTTAAGACTCGTCTCTTTAGGAAGGGACCTTTTTACAGCAATGGCCGCCAATGGAATGGGCAATCCGGTGTTTTCTTCCCAGTAGGTTCCCAGGTCCAGTAATTTATGGAGTCCTTTTTTCTGGTAGGTAAACCGGCTTTCATGGATAACCAGACCAATATCGATGGTTTGGTCTATCAGGCTGTTTTCAATTTCTGAAAACAGAATTTCCTTTTTCTTTTTTTCCTGAGGAAAAGCAAAATCCAATAAAAAATTAGCGGTTGTTAGTTTTCCTGGGATCCCGAACAGAAAGGACGGGATAGAATTTTCCCAGTCGGGAATTTCTGTTTTTGAAAGCAATAAGGGTCCTACACCAAACCCAAGAGCAGCACCAGAGTTCAGAATTATATAATGATCTAAAACCAGACTTAATGCCTTGGTGCTTAATTTGGTAATATCGGGATTTCCTGCCAATGCATTCTGATTCAAGGTTTCAATATCTTCATAATGCACCTCAAATTCGAGGCCTTCCGTATCTACCTTATGATGAATTAAAGCATCAAACATAAAGGTATCGTTTGGACAGGGAGAAAAACTGAGCTTCAGAGGAGAGATCATATACTTTTTTTTACTAATACCGGGAACAATGAAATCAGGCTTTGGTTTAATTGGTTTAAAGCGACAGGAATATTCCAGGCTTCCCGGTTTCTAGGTTCTACCAAATTGGAAACAGCACGGATTTGAAGATAAGGTATGTTTTTTTCCCGGGCTATAAAGGCAATAGCAGCACCTTCCATACTTTCCAGATCCGGTTGGTATTTTTCTTTCAACATTTTAATTCCTGACGAATCGCCCGATACGGTATTAACGGTAATGCCTGTTGCAATGGGTAAATTCGGGTATTTATAGGGATTATGAATCCATCCATTTTCAAATGGAAAGGCATTTGGGTCCAAAAGTTCCAGGGAAAAAATATCCAGGAATTTTTCTTTGTCCCGGGCACCAAAATCACCAAAAGTATCCTTTTCTACCTGGAAAACTTTTCCCATAGGAAGGGGTTCTATGAAGGCGCCGGCTATTCCGGCATTTAAAATAAAATCAACATCATTTTGAATTAAGGTCTCTGTCAATCGCAAACTTGACAAAAAAATCCCTGGTCCTGTAATAAGGACTTTGGCATGCTTTGCATAGTCCGATTTTTCCAGCCATTCCAGGAAGAGGGCAATTTCCTGACGGGTAGCTGCCAGAACCAAAATATTCATGGTATTGGTATTATAGGTATTATTGCAATAAATAACGAAAATATGGTTTATTTAACCAGGAAAGAACATTTTAATGCCGCCCACAAACTCTTTAAACCAGAGTGGACCGATGAAAAAAACCAGGAGGTTTTTGGTAAATGTGCCAACCCGAATTGGCATGGTCATAATTATGATTTATTTATAACGGTAAAGGGGGTTCCCAATCCGGAGACCGGGTTTTTAATTGATTTAAAAGAATTAAAAACAATTATCCTGGAAAATGTTATAGATAAATTGGATCATAAAAACATAAACCTTGATGTGGATTTTATGAAGGGAAAAATGGCATCGACAGAAGTGTTGGCCATTGAAATCTGGAATGTTTTAGAACCCCTTATTAATGAAGCTGAATTGCATTGTGTTAAACTTTATGAAACGGAAAACAATTTTGTGGAATATTACGGATAATTAACAAATGCACGAATTAGAGGAAATCGTAAAGGCAGAACTAAGCCAGGAAGTAAAGAATTTGGCCGATTCGTATCGGGGAATTCTTAGTAATGTGGGAGAGAATCCTGATAGAGAGGGATTATTAAAAACACCGGAAAGGGCTGCCAAGGCTATGCAGTTTCTAACCCAGGGATATGAGAAGGATCCCCTTGAAATTTTACGCTCCGCGGTATTTCATGAGGAATATGATCAAATGGTGATTGTTAAGGATATAGAGCTGTATTCCCTTTGCGAACATCATATGATACCCTTTTTTGGTAAAGCCCATATTGCCTATATACCTAAGGGGAAAATTGTTGGATTAAGTAAAATCCCTAGGATTGTAGATGCTTTTGCAAGAAGACTTCAGGTGCAGGAAAGACTAACCACACAAATCAGGGATTGTATACAGGAAGCCCTCGAGCCTGCTGGGGTAGGGGTCGTTATTGAGTGCAGGCATCTTTGCATGTCCATGCGTGGGGTAGAAAAACAGAATTCGGTAACAACGACCTCCGCGTTTACAGGCGATTTTAAAAATGATAAAACCCGAAGTGAATTTATAAATTTGATTACCTCATCATTAAGCTGAGGAATTAAAATTATTATTTATTTATGAGGTCATATGTATTTCCCGGACAAGGTTCGCAATTTAGCGGGATGGGAAAAGATTTATTGGAAAATCCCCATGCCAAAAAGCGATTTGAAGAGGCTAATGATTTAATTGGTTTCGGATTATCCGATATTATGTTCACCGGTTCGGAGGAGGATCTAAAACAAACTCAGGTTACCCAGCCTGCGATCTTTGTTCATTCGGTTATTCTGGCTGAATTACTGGAAGAAAATTTCAAACCCGGTTTTGTTGCCGGACATTCCCTTGGAGAATTTAGTGCCCTGGTGGCAAGTAAATCCCTAAATTTTGAAGATGGGCTTAAATTAGTAATAGCCCGTGCACAGGCAATGCAAAAAGCCTGCGAAATGAACCCTTCTACCATGGCGGCTATTTTGGGTTTGGATAATTTGACTGTAGAAACGATATGCCAGGATTTTGAGGGCAAAGTAGTTCCCGCAAATTATAATTCACCCGGCCAAATTATTATTTCCGGTAGTTTTGAGGCCGTAGAACAAGCCTGTAAAAAATGTTCCGAAGCCGGGGCAAAAAGAACACTCCCATTAAATGTAGGCGGAGCCTTTCATTCTCCATTTATGGAACCGGCGAGAGCCGAATTTGAGACCTATATAGATCGGGTAGAATTCCTTAGGCCTATTTGTCCCATTGTACAAAATGTGGACGCCTTGCCACATACCGAACCGGAAGAAATTAGAAAAAACTTAAAAGCTCAATTAACTGCGCCTGTTTTATGGTCACAATCTGTTATTAAGATGATAGAATTGGGAACCACGGCATTTCAGGAATTGGGTCCAGGAAAGGTATTAGCAGGATTAATAAGAAAAATTGATAAAGAGGTTGCTTTAGAAAGCTAATATTGAATAAGGAAACTCAGCCGGTAAAATCATGAAGGTAAGAACCTTAAAAATTTCGCTGAGTATATTCTTCCTTATTCTTATTCCTTTCTATTATATCCATTATCATAACCCAACCAGGGCCCTGAATGAAAGCCGGGAAAAATTGCAAGCCCAGCTGAATCTCTTTCATTTGAAGGCTGGCCGTTTGGTAGGACTACCAGAATACCATAGACTTCAGGCCGATATTCATTCGGGACTAGGCATGAGCTTGGATTCGAAGATGTTGAATGCTATTTTAGAACGGGAAGGACTTGATCTTTTTGTTTTTGAGAATAAGGATCTTCGGTATTGGTCAACTAATTTGAATGAAACCGGTCCTATTCAGAATTCTCCCCTGGGAATTTCGTTGATTCGTTCAAAAACTGGCTGGTTCCTTTTATACAAAACAAGGAAAAGGGGTCAGTCTTTCGTTTTTCAATCGGCGTTTCGCTATGAATACGAATTCCCTAATCAATATTTAAAAGATGGTTTTAATGAGAATTTTGATCTTCCTAATTATTTTCAGATAAGTCGAAGTGCTGATAATTCCGCTTCGGGTAAGCTGGGGAATCCAAAATCCTTAGCATTTTATAATCCAATAAATCATTCGATTTTAGGATACCTGGGTCTTGACAGACAAAAATATTACCATAGTCTGGATGGGGATCAAAAATGGGCCGTTATTTTATTTATAACCCTGTTTTTCTATTTGATTCAAACCTTATGCGTTTATTTTTATGAGAGGAATGCCTTTTCCCTTTCCTTAATTTTTGGTGTGCTTTTACCAAGTCTGGGGTTATTTGGTATTTCCCGGTTTTTTCTGGTTTATAATTTAATTTCTATACCGGTTTTTGATCCAAAGATTTTTTCTGCCTTACCGTATTTTCATTCCCTTACCGAGTATTTTTTATTACTGGTTTATTTTTTCTGGCTGGTTTATTTTTTCTGGAACCTGTTTCCAAAATTTGTCCAGCCTGAAAGTCAAAGCAAAGCCCGCTGGACCCGATTTCTGGGGTTTTTCTTAATGGGCCTATCCTCATTTTTATTCTCTTTTTTATTCAGAACCCTCATATTAAAGTCCTATGTTCCGCTTGATTTGACCAATATATTTAACCTGAAAGGTATTACCTTTTTAATATTTGGATTATTAGCCATTACCGGGCTTATTTATTATTATGCCATAGTTGGATTGACGGCATTGATTCGGAACAGGAAGACAAAATTATATCAGGATCCTGGTTTATTATTTGTTTTCGTTTATGCAGGAGTATCTTATTTCTTATGGTCCTTTCCAGGTCTTATTTTAAGCCTGGGGGTAATCTTACTGGAGGTATTGATGTATGTTTTTGGGAAAAACCGCACCTTTTATCGCCTGGCCATTTATATGTTTGGCTTTTCTTTGATTTCTAGTGTGCAAATTGGTGATTTAAGCTTTCACCTGGAAAGGGATTATAGATTGGCCATGGCAAGGCAATTATCCAATGCCCGAGATACCACCCTGGAAAAAAACCTTTCGGATATTGAGGAGGAAATTCATAAGGACCAGGAAATAACTTCCAGGATTCAAAATGCCCAATCCTCTTCCTTCCATGACCTGACCCTTGAAATTCAAAAAAGGTATTTTGAAAGGGATTTTCCAAATTATGATATTCAATATTATTTATATAAGCCCAATAAATTATTGGTTTCCGGCCCGGATAATATTAGTCTGGACAATTATAAGGAGGCTACCTCCATGCCCAATACGATTAAGGTATCGGATCGCTTTTACCAGATTTTAGGCAGAATTGGTCTCAATAATTATTTTGGTATAATTCCTATACAAAAAAATTCCCCGAACGATTCCGGAACGCAGTCCCTTATGGGTACAATGGTTATCCGTCTTAATGCCCGGTTTATCCGAGAAAATAATGCGTTTCAGGAATTATTGGTCGATCAGAAAGATCAAAACGAAAAGGAAGAGGGCGTTTATTCCTATGCATTTTATAAAGAAGGAAGATTATTAGATAAATATGGAAAATATACCTATAGTATAGGACCCGAAGAGTTCTTTCCCCTGGAGTTTAAAAATCAAATGGATTTTAAAACGATTCGGGACTATGATCATTTACTTTACCAGCCTGAAAGAGGAGCCATTATTGTGGTTAGTCATCCTGCGGTAAGTTTATTTAAACAGGGGACATTATTTTCGTATATCCTTGGTTTTAACTTATTACTTTTTGGATTCATTACGGTATTTATTTATGGCTTTGGCTGGTTAAAACAAGTTAAGGGATTCCAAAAATTTCTAGAACAGTTTTCTTCTATCCGCCTCCTCTATAAAACACGAATCCAAATTTCCATTGTGGTCAGCGTGTTTTTATCCTTATTCGTTATTGGCTGGATAACCCTGGCATATGTAAATAATCAATATGGATTACAGCAAAAGGATTTATTGAGTGGGGAAATTAATAACCTGCGGGAAGTATTTGAAAGAGAAATGCCCACCGATTCTTTATTGAAAACAAATGAAAGAGTAAACCGATTATTTCTGGATTTCGCGGGAGGGCATTCACAAGATTTAAATTTATATAATCTGGATGGAGATCTTGTTTATACCTCACTTCCTAAAATTTTCGAAAGGGGACTATTAAGTCAGAAAATGTCACCGGAGGCCTTTCATGAAATGTATTTTTCAGGAAGAACCGAATATATCCATGAGGAAACCATTGGCTCCTTAAATTTTCTTTCGGGATATACTCCGGTCCGAAATATTAATAACCAGGTGGTAGGATACTTAAACCTTCCGTATTTTGCCAACCAGATAGAATTAAAGCAAAGACTTTCCGGTTTTTCCAATTCCCTGATCAATGTCTATATTATTACCTTTTTATTGATTGGAATATTTGCTCTAATCCTGGCAAATTCCCTTACCAATCCCCTTAGCCTTGTTCAGAAGTCGATTAGTATGACCAAAATTGGGGATATAAATATGCCTATTCCCTGGAAAAGAGATGATGAGATAGGGGATTTAATTTCTGGCTATAATAAAATGATAAGGACCATAGAAGAAAGCACCCAGAAACTGGCCATTTCCGAAAGAGAATCGGCCTGGAGGGAAATGGCCAAACAGGTCGCGCATGAAATTAAAAATCCTCTTACTCCCCTGAAATTGGGCATTCAACACCTGGAACGCTCCTGGAAAGAAAAAGACCCAAATTTTGACGAGAAATTTAAGCGTTTTAGCAAGACGTTTATTGAGCAGATAGATAGTTTATCGACCATTGCTTCTGAGTTTTCCAATTTTGCCCAAATGCCTCCTGCCCATTTGGAGAGGGTCAATCTCGTGGAGGTGCTGGATGTGGTGATTCATCTATTCAGGGCCAGCGAGAATGTTCATCTAGATTTAGCGTATAATGCTGGGGAAAGGTATTGGGTTATGGCCGACAGGGATCAATTATCGAGGGCTTTCACCAATTTAATCAAAAATGCCATTCAGGCTATTCCCTCTGATAGGAAAGGCCATATAAGGATTCGTCTTGATTCGCTGGAAAACTATATGGAGATAAAAATTCAGGATAATGGATCGGGCATTCCCAAAGAGCTATACCCTAAAATATTTCATCCGAACTTTACCACCAAAAGCTCCGGAACCGGATTGGGACTGGCCTTTGTAAAGAATGTGTTTGAACAGGCCGGGGGAAGAATAGAATTCCAATCCGAAATGGGAATAGGAACCACTTTTATAATGAAAATACCGGGCCTAAAAAATGAGGATTAAAAATTGGGGAATTATTTAGGAAATATACCGCCAGTTTTAAGGTGAAAAATGGATTCTCCCATTTTATACCCATCGGCAAATAAAATAACCTTATAATCTCCTGGTGTCAAATCCTGATTTTTATTCCAATCCAGGGAATAGTTTTTATTGGTTTGGAGGTAATTTATCGTTGTTTTTGCCGTGTACTGTAAATTATCTCCCGTAATAGAAGTAAAATTACCAGCTGTTTCACCCGATTCTATTTTACCTGCAGGGTCAAACAATTGCATATAAACATCGTGGGGGCCTTCTGCAGAAAGTTCGTTATCGGCCAGGGTAAAGTTTACCCGGATTTTATTGGTCTTTTTGGCCTTGGTAACGGCAGATTCCTTTCCGTCACTTACTTTAAGTGGGTTTACTACAATAGCGGATGTTTTTAAAGCAGAGGCTACATTGACCTTTTTTATTAAAGTTTCATTATCTGATTTCAGCTTTTGAGAAGACTGGCTTAAGGTATCTACGGTGGATTTTAACTGAACATTTTCGGTAGTTAATTTCTTGTTTTGAGTGGAAAGGGTGGCGATATCGGTATTGTATTTCTGTATATAGAAACGCAATTGCTTAATTTCTTCCTTGGCTCTTTCCAATTCCACCTTAGTCAAACTTTTATCTCTAAGGGCTTTTCTTAATTCTGCGATTTTATTTTTTAATTCTGTATCCTTTTCCTGTAAATCGGCCGTAAGCTTCTGAGAGCCATTGGTGGAGGCTGCCAAATCCGATTCCAGCTTATTTAACTCCAATTGCATAGAGGCCTTTTCATCCCGGGCCTTTACCTCGATGGTTTCCTTTTCATGGGTGGTTTCATTGCCTTTGATATATACATAGATATTAGAGGCAAAGAGAATAGCTATAATACCCAAAAGCCAATAAATCAGGTTTGAATTTCTTTTTGGGCTGTTTCCAGCATCAATATTGGAAAGGTTGGTATTCATTATTTTGTTAAGATCTATTCGGGGGTTTTTTGGAGCGTAATTTCCCGTTCCTTACAGAGCAATTTCAATACCATGAATTTTTTACCGCTTTTTTGGGGAATTTTCAAAAAAATAAAATAAAAGTGAGGTATAGGTTCAACAATTTTCCTCAATTTTCCCAGGTTTTTAGAAACTGAATTTTTCCTACATGCCAAAAAACCTATTAGGACCTGGTAAATCCATACAAGATTTTGCTTTTATTATCAGTTTCCTCCTATTAATTTTAAGTGTTCAATTATCCACAGCCCAAATTTATAGAAAACGGGAGGTTAGGGCTGCCTGGATTGCAACGGTGAAGAATATTGACTGGCCAAGTGCACCAGGATTACCGGTTATATCCCAAAAGAAGGAAGCCATCCGCCTACTCGACAGCTTAGTAAATTCAGGAATAAATACAGTTTATTTACAAGTTCGAAGTTCGGCCGATGCCCTCTATGCCTTTAGCCAGGAACCTTGGGCGGAATGGTTAAACGGGGTTCAAGGAAAGGCCCCAAGCCCTTTTTACGATCCTCTTTCCTTCTATATTGAAGAAGCCCATAGCCGTGGCATGGAAATACATGCCTGGATTAATCCCTATAGAGCTATTTTTAATAATGCTCAAAGCCAGATTAGTACCAATCATATCACCCATAAGCATCCCGATTGGTTTTTTAAATACGATGGAAAAACGCTATTTAATCCCGGATTAAAATCCGTACGGCTTTATATAGATTCCCTCGTAATGAATTTGATAGATCATTATGACCTGGACGGTATTCATATGGATGATTATTTCTATCCCTATCCCGTGAAGGGTAAGGCCATTCCAGACTATACTACTTACCGGGAATTAGGAATGGGTGAACCCACTTTGATTAGCTGGAGAAGAGCCAATATAGATTCCCTGGTGGAAGGGCTTTACCGCACCATTAAATCCCGGAAACCTTATGTAAAATTTGGAATAAGTCCTTTTGGTATTTGGAGGAATAAAAGTCAGGATAGTCTGGGGTCTGAAACCAATGGGGGGGCCACCTACGATAATCAATTTGCCGATACCCGGAAATGGATTCAAAAGGGTTGGGTGGATTACCTGGTTCCTCAAATTTATTTTGGACCAGAAAATTCTTTGGTTCCATTTTTTAAAGCCCTGGACTGGTGGAATAAAAACGCCTTTAACCGACAGATTTTTATAGGGTTAGGTCTTTACCGTCTGGGGGATAAACGAGATGGGTGGGCCCAGGAAGGGCAATTGGAGGAAGAAATTCGGGAATGCCAGGCGGGGGCCAAAATTTCAGGAATGGCCTTTTATAGTGCCCATTATTTTTTGTTGAATCGATTAGGCTTTAAAGATAGCCTGAAAAAAAACACCTTCCGGTACAAGGCTATTCCTCCTACTATGCCCTGGATCGATAGTCTTGCACCTATTGGACCTACCGATTTACGCGGTGATACCCTTAAAAAGGGGGTTTTCTTAGAATGGGATAAAGCTTTGAAGACCAATGACCCCAGAGATTCCAGTTCTTATTATTTGATTTATAGATTTTTACCAGGGCAGGAATTGAACACCGAAATGCCCGAACATATTATCGGATTGGTTTATAAAAACACCTGCTTTATAGATAGCCTTACCAAGGGGCATCAATCCTATTTATATCTGGTAACTGGACTGGACAGATCCTGGAACGAGAGTCGGTGTACCAATGTCCTTTTAATAAAATCTCCCGGAAGAAAAGAAAATTAATTATTTTTTAGGTTCCGGATTTAAAATAATTTCTGCAAGATTATCTCCAAAAACTGCATTGGCCAATGCCCTCGAATTTTCCTGATCTAAACCTAATTCCCAATTTTTAGCCTGGAGAATATTTTCCAAAGGCTCCTGGTTAAAAACCTGGTCTACCAGGTGATTCAACCAGAATTCATTTCTTTGAAGGGCCAGTTCCCGGCTTCTTATACTTTCATTCTTTATCTTTTCCAAATGAGCCGCATCCAGACCGGTTTTTTTTAAGAGGGCAACTTCGGTTTTCACGGCTTTTATTAAACTATCCATTCTTTCCGGTGCACAGCCAAAAGAAATTTGGACATGATACCGTAAGCGGGGTTGTTTTTCAAGCTCTCCGCTAACGCCAACTCCGTAGGTTCCACTTTTATCCTCCCGTAAATTTTCTCTTAGTTTTATTTCCAGACCATTTAACAATAAATTGAACCGGGCTTCGGTTTCCTGGTTATAGTCCAATTTTCCGGTATAGATTAATCGCACCTGTGTTTTAGGCTCTTTCCCTTTCACTAATATTTTCCGGAAATTTCCTGTAGGATAATCGTTTAAATCGTCCTTGATATGAAAGCTGCCCTTACCTACGGGAATGGTAGCCAGATAGGTTCCCAGATATTTTTCCATCTGCGGAAGAGTGAAATTGCCTACATATATGAAATGAAATTCAGATGGATTGGAAAAGGATTTCTGGTAATGATCAAAAGCAGAATCCAGATTAATACGATTAATATCTTCTGGCTTAAAACTAATATTCCGGATATTATTGCGACTCATAATGGCCGATACGGAATCAGAGAATACCTGGGCAGGGTCTACATTTTGGTTTAGTCTAATGGCCGATTCCTTTTGAACCAAAGAGGTAAAAGATTTTACATCCTTCCGGGGATTGGTAAAATATAAATAGGTTAACTGAAAACTTGTTTCCAGATCTTTTGGTGTTGAATTGCCGGATATTCCCAGTACATACTCCTCAATAAAGGGGCTTACCCTTAATTCTTTTCCTGCAAGGGTTTTTCTAAGGGAATTATTATCAAATTTCCCTATACCGGCCACATCGACCACGGGAGCAGAAAATACCGCATCCAGGTATTGCTTATCAGAGAAGAAAGAGGTCCCTCCTTTCCTGATCCCAGTAAACAAAACCTGGTCATTTTTAAAGCTGGTAGGTTTTACCAATACCTGTATCCCATTGGCCAGGGCATATTCGGTTATGCCTAACGATGGATATTCCCGAACTTTTTTGGGTGCTAAATAGGTAGGGATTTTGTCCATTAAAGGACCGGAAGTACCCGTGTCCTTATAGGGCTTAATTATTTCTCCAGGATTCATTCGCAAAGCCTGGAAAATCTCCCCTCCTGATGGAAGGTTTGCCTTTTCCTTTTCTGGTGCCGTTACAATCAGATATCGATTATCTTCACCAAACCAGGTTTTGATTCGATCCTGAATAGAGGCCAGGGCAATATTTTTGCTATTGGCCTCTACAAAATGGTATTTGTATTCGATTCCCGGAATAGGTAAATCACGCAGGAAATTTTCCACATAATCGTTAACGAGAATTTTGGAATTGGTTTTATCCCTTTCCTGATACGACTTTTCTATTGTTCCCTGGTAATCTTTTTTTGCTCTTTCCAGTTCGGAAGGAAGGAATCCATATTTTTTGACCCGTAGAATTTCAGTCGATAAAGCTTTTACTCCCTTTATGATCTCTTTTCCCCCTTTTACCAATGCAAAATTCTGAAAAGCATCCAGATTACTAAATAAAGGGCTATAGCTGGAACTTGCAAATAAGAAGGGTGCATCGGGAACCTGCAATATTTCGGCAATCCGGTTCTTCATCATCAAGTTAAAAAGATCCTTTTCCATGGATTGGGTTAATTCCTGCTCGGTTTTTAAGGATGCTTTTGGAAGTTTATTCACCCATTGAACCAAGGTATAGGGTTGTTCTTTATCGGTTAGAATGGCTATTCGCATTTCCTTATTGGCCGGTACCGGATAATTCAATCGCGGACGCTCTACCTCCGGATTTTTCAGCCCTGAAAAATATTTCTTTATTAATTCCTCGGCTTTTTTCGGAGATATATCCCCAACCACCACGATTGCTTCCAGGTCCGGTCGGTACCAATCTTTATAAAATTGCTTTAATCTCTCGGGATTAAAAGAATCCAGGCTTTTCTTTGTCCCTATTGGTAAGCGCTGGGCATATTGAGAACCTTTAAATACCACAGGGAAATATTGATCTCTAAGCCGGGCATTCGCCCCTCGCCCTAATCGCCATTCCTCAATCACGATGCCTCTTTCCTTTTGAACCGCCGAATCCTGAAACCGCAGGGAATGCGCCCAATCATTCATAATTTGAAACCCTTTTTCAAAAAGCGGCAGGGTATCGCCAGGAATCCGGGTGGAATCGGTAGGTAAAGAAAGTTGATAAACGGTTTCTTCAAAACTGGTTCGGGCATTTAAATCGGCCCCGAATTTGATTCCTGCCTTTTCCAGGAAATTGACCAGGTCTCCACGGGAGAAATGTTCCGTTCCATTAAAAGCCATATGTTCTGTAAAATGAGCCAGGCCCAATTGATCCGAGTCTTCCTGAAGGGAGCCTGCATGCACCACCAGGCGAAGTTCTACCCGGTTTTTGGGTTCGGAGTTCTTTCGGATATAATAGGTTAGTCCATTGGATAATTTTCCAATCAAAACCTGGGAATCAACCGGAAGGAAGGAAGTCCCCATGGTACGGAAATGGGTTTTATCCGGTTTTGAATAATCCCGAACCGTATTTGGAGCATGGGTTTGACCGAAAGCCAGGGAGCCAAGAAGAAAGCCGGGACAGAAAAATAAATACGTACCCCGGCTTTTTATAGTTTTTAAAATTTCCATCTAACAAAGGCCTCAATGGCTTCATATTCAGCCAGGCCTAATTCATCATAAATTTTGGCCGTAGTCTGGTTACGGTCTTCGGCTCTTTGCCAAAATTCCCGTTTATCCGATCCCGGAAACAAAGGTCTGTCCTTTTGAGATTGATGTTTGAAAATAGCTCTTTTTTTCCGGATATATTCTTCCGGAGAAATCGGCACTGCCATTTCAATCTGGTCAATATCCCATTCCTGCCAGGCACCCCGGTATAACCAAACATAGCAATCCTTCATCCATTCTTCCTCCTTGCATTCCAAAACGGCGGCCTGAATAGCGGCCAAACAAACTCTATGCGTTCCATGAGGATCACTTAAATCCCCAGCCGCAAAAATTTGGTGAGGTTTGATTTGTCGAAGTAAATTGACAATAATATCTATATCCGCTTTCGAAAGAGGGTTTTTCTTTATTCTTCCCGTTTCATAAAAGGGCATGTCCAGGAAATGGGCATTTTCATCTGGAATTCCAACATAACGGCAGCCTGCTTTGGCTTCTCCCCTGCGAATTAATCCTTTAATTTTTTGAACTTCCGGAGAATCTACCTGTCCCGGCATTTTATTCTTTAGAAACTTAACGGTTTCATTAAAAATAAAATTGGCTTCCGTCTGATTCATATGGAAAAGTTCATTATAATCCCTGACAAATTCGGCAAAACGAATAGCCTCATCATCAAAAACGGCAATGTTCCCAGACGTTTGATAGGCTACATGGACATCATGCCCCTGGTCTACCAAACGAATAAAGGTACCTCCCATGGAAATTACATCATCGTCCGGATGCGGACTAAAAATAAGGGAACGCTTGGGGAATGGCTTGGCTCTTTCAGGGCGGTTTTTATCATCCTCGTTGGGTTTCCCCCCTGGCCATCCGGTAATGGTATGCTGAAGGACATTGAAAATATGAATATTGATGGAATAGGCAGGACCATGATCGGTAACCAGATCACTCATTCCATGCTCATTATAATCCTCCTCGGTTAATTTTAGTATGGGCTTTTTCAAGGTCTGGCATAACCATACCACCGCTTTACGGATTAGGGTTTCATTCCAAACACAAGGGCCTACCAGCCAAGGGGTTTTAATTCTGGTTAAGGACATGGAACTGGCATCGTCCAGAACCACCGAAACCTGGTTATGCTTTTGCAAGTAGGTGGCTGGAACTGTATCCGAAATTTCTCCCTCTACCGTTTTTTGAACCACTCCGGCCTTACCCTCTCCCCAAGCCATTAAAATAATTTTTTTAGCTTTTAGAATAGTCCCAATCCCCATGGTAATGGCCTTTCTGGGTACGCTTTCAATTCCAAAGAAATCGGAAGCCGCATCGGTACGGGTAATGGTATCGAGGGTTATCATCCTGGTTTGCGAACGAATGGAGGATCCTGGTTCGTTAAATCCAATATGACCGGTTCGACCTATGCCCAGAATTTGAATATCGATCCCTCCGGCAGCTTCTATTTTGGATTCATAATCCATACAGAACTGGCCTGCTTTATCCTGCGGTATGGTACCATCGGGAATATGAATATTTTCCGGTTTAATATCTACCGAATTGAAAAGATATTCATGCATGAACCGAACATAGCTTTGAAGAGAGTCCGGGGTCATTGGATAATATTCATCCAGATTAAAGGTAATCACATTCCGGAAGCTTAAGCCTTCTTCCCTATGCATACGGGTAAGTTCCTCGTATAAACGGGTAGGGGTAGAACCGGTGGCCAATCCTAAAACAGCCATTTTGCCTTGTGATTGGCGGTCCCGAATTAAATCGGCAATTTCCTGGGCAATAGCCTGAGAAGCGAGGACAGAGTTTTCAAAGATTTGAGTGTTTAATTTCTCCAGCTCTTTGCTCCTTTCCAGATCGAATGCATTTACTTTTTCCATGGTCTCTGAATTGATTGATAGGTAGAATTTAGAAAGCGGTTATTCCTTGGAATAAGAATCCAAAATAAGGAAAACCCATGAAAATTTCTTTCAAGGAATAAAAATCGTTTTACCAAAGATGAAAATCAGTTTAAAGGTACTTTAAACACCAATAGGTACGCGTTTTCTTGTATGTACTATACCCAAGGCAAAGCAGATAAAATAAGAATAAAAAACCAAAAATAATGGCCCGTGAGCAAGGTATAAAACTGGGGATGCTGGTAGAAACTTAAATCTAAATGGGCTCCTTATTTTTGTTCCCTTGACCTGGAAGGAAAGAGGTCCTGAATATTTTTAATTAACCAGGGAGGGTCTTTATCCCAGATTTAATAATTTTAATTAATTCTATTATCAGAGGAAGGGAATTGGATTAAAAACCAGGATCAGGAATCTTTTAAAAAATAAATTATATGGCCGAAACAAAGGATTATAAAACAGAAATTTTTGGAGAGTTTGAGATCCATTCACCAGAAGGAATCCGGAAATGTTTTGAACATGGGGTGGATCCTAATTTGGAGATCGGGGGAAAGCCTTTACTGTATGGGTTAATTAATATGTATCTGCGAAGCCCCAGGTTTAAGGATTGTATCCAGGTTTTTGTCGATAGTGGATTGTTTTTTAAGGATAAAGCCTTTTTGGCTGTATTATTGGATGATTCCCGATTGTTGGATACCTTAATTCATCAGGACAAAAGATTATTGGATAAAACCTATACCCTGGATTGCACATTTACCCCTTTATGGGAAGCCACTCTTTTACATATATGTGCCGAATACAATCATGTGAACTGTGCCCGAATTTTAGTAAAATATGGGGCTAGGATAAATAGTCCTGCAGGTATGGACGAAAATGGATTTGGTGGGCAAAGCCCTATTTTTCATACGGTTAACCAACATAATAATAATGGTTGGGACACCTTGCTGTTTTTTTTGGAGAATAATCCTGATTTAGAATTAACGGTTAAAGGTTTAATCTGGGGAAAGGGGTACGAATGGGAAACCTTTATTCCAAGTGTAAATCCTATTTCCTATGCCATGATGGGTTTGCTTCCCCAGTTTCAAAGAACGGAAAAACAGATTTATGAAGTGGTAAGGGAGCTCATGAAAGCCCGGTATAATACCGATTATATACCCAGGAATGTGCCTAATAAATATCTGGATACGTAATTTCGATCAGTTTATTTTTTCAAATAAAGGCGTAATTTTGGCCCTGGATGTAACAAAATGGCAACCTATAGGGTTTAATAAAATTCACGGAAAGAAATTTCTATAAGCAAAAGACCCTGTTTGGGGATAATTTATCCATGAATCCATATTTAGAAAAACTATATTATCTGGCCAAAGGATCAGAACGTAGAATACTGGGCCTAATGTCAGGTACTTCTCTGGATGGACTTGATATGGCTCTTGCCAGATTTTCCGGTTCTGGATTTGATACAAAGGTGGTTTTGGAAAAATTTCATACATATCCCTATCCTGAGTCCTTTAAGGAAAGGATTCGAAAAGTATATTCCAAAAATCAGGTAGACTTATCGGAGCTTTGCCTGTTTAATGAATGGTTGGGCCGGGAGCATGGTCGAATTATTTTAAGGCAATTAGCCCTTTGGGGAATTTCAGCTGCAGAAATAGATATCATTGCTTCTCACGGACAGACCGTATACCATGCGCCTAAAACTTTTCACCATAGGGACGATTCTCCTAATGGCTCTCTTCAAATGGGCGATGGGGATCATTTGGCCCAAACTACCCAAATTATTACCCTCAGTGATTTTCGCCAGAAGCAATTAGCGGCAGGGGGTGAAGGAGCCCCTCTGGCTCCTTATGGGGATAGTCTTCTTTATACCGATACCGAAAGGAATCGGATTCTGATAAATATTGGGGGGATTTCGAATTATACTTTTTTGCCTTCCCTGAAGTCTGGTGGCAGGGTAGAAAGTTCTGATCTGGGACCTGGGAATACCTTAATGGATCGTTATGTTCAGGCGAATTTTCCAGGATTACAATATGATGAAGGAGGCAAAATGGCACTTTCCGGGAAAATGAATCAAAACCTGTTTGAAAAAATGGTTTCTGAACCGTTCTTTCAGGAACCATTTCCAAAATCGACAGGTCCCGAATTATTTAATTTGGATTGGTTGGCAAATAAATTAGAAAATATGGAGATATCCAAGGAAGATATACTTTCAACCCTGAACCATCTTACCTCCGAATCTATCTTTCTTGGCATAAAAAAATACCTGAACCAGGATCCTGAAATTTACCTTTCTGGCGGTGGGATGTATAATTTTGCCATGGTCCAGCAATTGGAGGAACGCCTGGGCAATATTCCCCTTCACTCCACGGAAGAATTAGGCATATTTCCCGATGCCAAAGAAGCTGTTTTATTTGGATTATTGGCCAATGAATGTATAGCCGGTAAATCGGATATGTATTTTTTCGATTCTACCTATTATCCAAAGGTTTCCATGGGTAAAATATCTTTACCGAATTAAATCCTTCTTTTCAAAATAAGCGTCCTGTCAAGAAATTTACCCTCACGAAAAACAACCAGGTATATTTTCTTTTTATTTCCACTTTTCAATAAGGTATCCAAATCGTCCAGGGAATACTGGGTGGAAATTTTATCATTTATTTCTACTATCCAATCTCCCTCTAACAATCCCCCCTCTTCGGCAGGAGATTTAGCATCAATATGAGCAATGGTTATCCTTTTTAAAGGTTCACCCGTAGAAACCAGGACCATACCACTCATATCGTATTCGAAGGAAGTGCGAAATTGGAAGTTCTTCTTTAAATAAAGAAATCCGGATTCATAGTCCAAAATTAGGGTAAACCGCTTCAATATTTCATTTCCCAAATTACCATTCCCATTACCTTCCTGTGGAGAGGCGTTTGACAAACTATCTGGAAGCTGGGGGAAAGCAGAAATAATATTTTTCAATTCCAATGTTTTTAAGGAAAATAAGGGGAAGCGGGCCAGATAGCCGGTAATGGGACCATTTATGCCCCATCCAAGACTTGCCGATAATTTCAAGGTTGGGGGAATAAATCCATTAATGGATTTAGCATATAAAAACACGGAATTTCCGGCTCCTGTATCCAGGACTAATTGAACCTTTTTGGAGCCGGTTTCCGATTTCAGGCAGGCCTCAACCAAAGCATGAGAATTTTGGATGGAAAGTGGGATTTTAGTATACTTCCTGGTATTAAAGGCCTCTTTTTCCGTTTTAAAGACCAGGGTTTTTTTTGGGAAGTCAATTTTTATTTGAAAATCCTTGGCTAAATCATAGCCTATAATACCATCGACCCGAACCCCCAGAAAGCTTGAAAAGTCTAAAAGGGAAGGAGGAAGGTAAGCAGCAGAAAAGTTTTGACCTTTTATTTTACCAATTTCCAAATTGAGCCCGTTTAGAATTTGAGCGGAGATGTTTTCCAACGAGCCAAAACCGGTAATAGGAATGAACTTATTGGTTCTGGTCCCAGATTGATCCGCAATTTCAGGATTGGTTATAAGCATAAAGGATATACCGGTATCAAAGATAAAATGATACGGACCCCGGTTATTGACCATAATAGGAATCAGGATAAGATTCCGGGTAAATTCGAAATCGAGTGTATAATGCGTTTTTTTTGGTTTTAGACTAAAGAAAGATTGGGCCTTTACCCATCCGGAGCATATTCCGGAAAGAAGGATCAGGAAAATAAGAAGATTAAACAGGGTCTTTTTTAAATTACCCGGGATGGAAAACATGTTGGGGGTTTTAACCCAATTTACTGAATTTTATGCTTGATTTTATGTAATTCGGAGAAGGAAATATCCATGACAGGATATAAACGCCATGCTTTATAATCAAAATGCCACCATTCCGTAGCAATGGTTTCAAAACCATATTTTTCCATAGTATTGGCCAATAATTCCCTGTCCTTTAATGCCCTGGGACTAGCCCCGGAATAATGGGCAGCGGCTTCTTTGGAAAAAGAGTCGAATCCGGTAGGCATTTCCAATATCTCTCCGGTTTTTAAAGAATAGAGTCCCAGGTCGACTGCACAACCCCGGTTATGCTTCGAGCCATTTCGGGGGCTGGCAACAAATGCTGAATCCATTACTTTCTTATAAAATTGAACGGTAATGGAATAAGGTCTATAGGCATCATAAATAACCAATCCAATCCCCTCTGCGGATAATTCCATGGCAATATTTTTTAAAGCCCTGGCTGCGGGAAGCCTGAGAAAGGCCCGAGCTTCGGGATACATGCGGGCATGCATAAAATTATTATTGGTGGCATAACGAATATCCAATCGGACATGGGGAATATAGCCATCCAGATTAACCAGAGTCTGGTTCGAATCGAGGGATATTTGGTTTAAATAGACCTTTTTATCATGGACAAGGGGTGATTTACCCTGGTATGCCGGCACAACTTGTGCTCCGGCCCGGAAAGCAAGGAATAGAAATATCCATAAAACAGAAAATGATGGTTTCATTTATCCCCTGGCTGCTACGAGTAAATCTAATTCTTTATGAGGAATTTTAAACAATTCACCCAAATGGCCATTAGTTAAATGCCCTTCAAAGATATAGACCCCTTTTCGTACACCGGCTTTAGACCAAAGCATATCGTTCACACCCCCCAGTTCACCAATATCGAGTAAAATAGGGGTGAATATATTGGTTAATACATAAGAGGCGGTACGGGAAACCCTGGAGGCAATATTAGGCACTCCATAATGAGTAATATCATATTTACGAAAAACAGGATGATCATGGTCTGTTACCCTGGACGTTTCAAAACATCCTCCCTGATCTATACTGATATCGATAATGACGGAATCCGGTTTCATTTCACTTACCATCTCTTCAGAAACGATGCAGGGGCTTCTTCCTTCCGTAGCCCGCATCGCTCCTATGGCCACATCGCATCTTTTTAAGGCCTTTGCTAAAACAATAGGCTGTAATACCGAAGTAAATACTCTTTGTCCAACATTGTTTTGCAGCCTTCTGAGTTTATAAAGGGAATTATCAAAAACCTTAACCTGTGCGCCTAAACCCATAGCTGCCCGGGCCGCGAATTCTCCTACAGTACCTGCACCAATTATGACAATTTCTGTAGGAGCTACTCCGGTTATTCCTCCCAGCATTAATCCTTTTCCCTGAAAAGGGTTGCTTAAATACTCCGCAGCAATTAATATGGATGTAGCGCCGACGATTTCACTCATGGCACGGACAATGGTAAGAGATCCTTCCTCATCCCGTAAATATTCGTAGGATATGGCTTTTACTTTTTTAGCCATCAGGGCTTTTATATAGGAAGCTTTTAGGGAGGACAATTGAATACTGGAAATAAGTGTTTGCCCTATTTTCATAAAAGCAATTTCATCGAGGGTGGGAGGTGCAACCTTAATAATGATATCGGCTTTATACACCGATTCCGCATCCGGTACAATTTGACCACCTTGCTCACTATAATCCCTGTCGGAAAAATTCGATCCAATTCCGGCCCCGGATTCAATAATGACTTCATGCCCATTATTTACCAATAAAGCAACGGAAAGTGGGGTTAGGGCTATTCTTTTTTCCTGAAAAGAGATTTCTTTTGGAATACCAATGGAAATGGAGTTCTTTTTTTTGGCAACCTCCAGGAAGGACTCCTTAGGCAATAACATGGCTTGATGTGCCAAATCCGAAAACTTGCTTCTGGTATTTTCGTCCATAGTCAGGATATAAACAATAAAAATAGAAAAAATTGAGGAGCTTTTGTCTCTATTTCCCCTTAACAGGGGAGAATTGCGTAATAAGTAGGGTTCTACCCCCATATTCCGAATGGCTTATCTGAATTTCCAGATAATCTTGTTCTAGAAAGGCCTGAATTTTTTCGGGCCATTCCAGGAACATATAATGTCCCGAATCAGCGTATTCCCAAAAGCCCAAATCCCCTATTTCCTCCAGACCTTTGGTTCGAAATAAGTCCATATGGTATAAAACATGATTATTTCCCGAATATTCCTGAATTAAGGAATAGGTTGGACTACTAACGGGATCGTTTATGCCTAAAACCCGGGCGAAGCCTGAAACCAGGCTGGTCTTTCCTGCCCCCAGGGGGCCTTTTAATAAGAAATGTCGGATATTGGGAAAATTTTCCAGAATTTCCCTGGCCGTTTTATCAATATCTTCTTCCAAATAATGCCAAAGCATAATTAATCACCGATTTGAATACTGAACAAAAGGAATAATCATCTCCTCCAGGGATATACCCCCATGCTGAAAGGTGTTTTCAAAATAATGCACAAAATGATTATAATTATTGGGGTAAATAAAATATTCATCCTCCCTGGCAAATATATAACTGGAGGAAACATGAAGTCTTGGCAAATTAGCCTCCAAGGGATTCTTAATAAGAAAGACCTGTTTAGGATCAAAATTTAAATTTTTACCCTGTTTATATCGCAAATTGGTATTGGTATTCCGATCGCCGATAACCTTGCTGGGTGTCTTTACCTTAATGGTTCCATGATCGGTGCTTATAATCAGATTGATTTTTTTCTGAGCCAATTTCTTTATAAAATCGAGCAGGGGAGAATGTTCAAACCAGGAAAGGGTTAAAGACCTATAGGCCGCTTCATTTCCTGCCAATTCCCGTATCATTTCCATTTCGGTTCGGGAATGGGAAAGCATATCAACGAAATTATAGACCACCACATTCAGGGGGTTGGCCATTAAATTGGCCACATTGTCTACCAATAACTTACCTGCATCATTGGTTAAAATTTTGGTGTACGAAAATTTGAATGGTTTTCTAAGTCTTTGTAGTTGGTCGGCCAGGAAAAACTCTTCATGCAAATTCTTACCCCCCTCATCTTCATCATTTTGCCATTTCCCAGGGAAGCGTTTTTCCATCTCCAATGGACTTAGACCGGCAAAAATGGCATTTCTTGCATATTGGGTAGCGGTTGGCAAAATACTATAATACCAATCCTCTTTTTCCAGTCGGAAATACTCGTTTATAATAGGATGAATAATTTTCCATTGGTCGTACCGTAAATTATCAATTAGGAGAAAAAAGGTGGGAACACTCTCCTTTACTTCCGGAAGAATTTTTTTGCGGAACATATTATGTGATAAAACCGGGGCCGCATCCGGGTTTTTCATCCAACTTATATAGTTCCGTTCAATGAATTTTGAAAATTGGATATTGGCCTCCGATTTCTGGTGAGTAAGAATTTCCAACATCCCCTCATCTTCCAATTGTTCTAATTCCAATTCCCAAAAGATCAGTTTTTTATACATCTCTGCCCATTCGGAAAAATTAAGATTATCGTTCATCATCATGGCCAGGTTACCAAATTCTGTTCTATAAACGGAAGTGGTTTTTTCGGAAATAAGCCGCTTATTATCCAGGATCTTTTTAATGGTGAGCAGTATTTGTTGGGGCCTGACCGGTTTGATCAGGTAATCATCGATTTTGGATCCAATAGCATCTTCCATTAAATTCTCTTCTTCGCTTTTGGTAATGAGAACAATGGGCAATTCGGAATTGAAATTCTTAATCTCGTTCAACGTTTCCAGGCCCGATAATCCGGGCATATTTTCATCGAGAAAGACCAGATCGTAATGATCGGATCGTACCGCGTCCAGGGCATCATTTCCATTGGTACAAGTTTTTACCAGGTATCCTTTTTCCCTGAGAAATAATATATGCGGCTTGAGTAAATCAATTTCGTCGTCGGCCCAGAGAATATTGGTATCGTTCATGATTTGGAAACAATTGGGTAAATTAATTTAGAGAGAATTCCCGTTTTAAGATTAGAATAATAAACTGAAATATTTATGTTCAATTATCATTCCGAATAAAAAACTTAGCTTTATAATTTTCCGTGTATAATAAAAAGAAAATAATTAACGACCCCCTTTATGGTTTTATTGGTATCCCCAGTGAAATTATTTACGATTTAATATCACATCCCTGGTTTGGTCGTTTGCGCAATATTCGTCAATTAGGCTTAACCCACCTGGTTTATCCGGGAGCCGTTCATACTCGTTTTCATCATGCCCTGGGAACCCTTCATTTGGCCAATCTGGCCATTGAAACCCTCCGATCCAAAGAGGTAGCAATTAATTCCGAGGAAGCGGATGGTTTACGGATTGCCCTCCTTTTGCATGATATTGGGCATTCTCCCTTTTCCCATTCCCTGGAAGGGATTTTTGTGGCCTGCTCCCATGAGGTTCTTACCGAAATGGTTATGGAAAAACTGGATAGTCAATTCAATGGGAAGCTTGCAATGGCAAGGAAAATTTTCGAGGGCACTTACCACCGAAAATTTCTCCATCAATTGGTTTCTGGACAAATGGATCTGGACCGTCTGGATTATTTAAACCGGGATAGCTTTTATACTGGGGTTTCGGAAGGGGTGGTGAGTTTTGACCGGATAATTAAAATGCTCCATGTTAAAAACGAGGAATTGGTTTTGGAGGAAAAAGCCCTGTATTCGGTAGAAAAGTTTTTAATAGCCCGAAGGCTTATGTACTGGCAGGTTTATTTGCATAAGACGGTGATTTCTTCTGAACAGCTTATGTTACGAATCTTAAAAAGGGCCCGTTATTTGCTTTCCGAGGGTAAGGATTTATTCTCAAGCCCTTCATTAAAGAAATTTCTGTTTAAACCTGTGGAATTAAAGGAACTTGTCGACAGCCCATTGTTGGAAGAATACCTGGACCTAGACGATTCGGATGTCTGGACTTCCATTAAAGTATGGATGAAGAATGCGGATCCTATTCTATCTATTTTGAGCAAATCTTTAATAAACAGGAGTTTATTTCATATTGAATTACAGGATAAACCTTTTTCTGAGGAATACGTCAAAGGCCTAAAAATGCAGACGAGTAAAAAAATCAGGGTTTCGGAGGAGGATTTATCCTATTTTGTATTTACGGGTATTACCCGACACCTGGCCTATAATTTGAACCATGAAAAGATTACCTTTTTGGGAAAAGGGGGGGAGCTTATCCCTCTCACCCAGATATCCGATTTCTTCCTTTCAAATGGGTTTTCCAATCCCGTCGAGAAGTATTATCTCTGCCATTTTAGATTTTGATTAAGTTAGTTTTTTTTTCGTTTTTTTGCTTTGAATATCGTTTATGGAATATACCACCCGGCAAATTGCCGATCTTTTACAGGGCAGTTTAGTCGGTGATCCTCTGGAGAAAATCAATACCCTTTCCAAGATTGAAGAAGGAACCAAGGGTTCTCTCTCCTTTCTATCCAATCCGAAGTATGAACAGTTCCTTTATAGTACTGGTGCTTCTGCTGTGATCATTGGAAAAAACTTTGAACCCAGTAAACCAGTAAATACCACCCTGATTCTTGTGGAAGACCCATATTCGGCTTTTTCTGTTTTATTGGGAAAATATAATGAGGAAACCAGGAAGACAAAAACAGGGAAAGAAGATCCCTGTTTTGTAGATCCCAAGGCCAGCCTGGGTAAAAATGTTTATATAGGCGCTTTCTCCTATATTTCTGCAGGAGCTATAATAGGGGATGAGGTAAAAATTTATCCCCAGGTCTTTATTGGGGAAGGGGTACATATAGGAGCGGGATCGATGCTCTATTCCGGAGTAAAAATTTACCAGGACTGTATCCTAGGAAAAGGGGTTATAATCCATTCGGGTACTATTATCGGAAGCGATGGATTTGGGTTTGCCCCCCAGGCAGATGGCTCATTTGCGAAAATAGCCCAGACTGGAAATGTTATTCTGGAGGATGGGGTGGAAATTGGGGCTAATACCTGTATTGACCGAGCCACCATGGGTTCTACCCTGATTCAAAAAGGAGTGAAGCTGGATAATTTGATTCAAATTGGACATAATGTGGAAATTGGGGCCAATACCGTAATTGCCGCCCAAACTGGTATATCGGGAAGTGTGAAGTTTGGAGAAAATTGTATGGTGGGTGGGCAGGTCGGTGTGGCAGGACATTTAACCGTTGGGAAAGGAAATCAATTTGGGGCCCGGACTGGAATCAGTAAAACGATTAAGGAAGAAGGCAAACAATTCCGGGGACTTCCGATTATGGAATATAAAGATTCCCTTAAAATGGAGGTTTGGCTTCGTAATTTTGAAAAGGTGGAGCGTAGAATCCAGGAACTGGAAAGCGAATTGAAGGATTTAAAAGCGAAAAAGGGGGCAATTGAGGGCTAAATGCAAAGAGCATGCAAAAAATGCTATTTTTGAATCCAATAATTTAGAATAAGAATACCAGTGAGGCAAAGAACGATTAAACAGCCTATTACCGTTACAGGAACAGGGTTACATACAGGCCAGAATGTCAGCATGACGTTTAAACCTGCGCCGGAAAATCATGGGTTTAAATTTCAAAGAATTGATCTTCCGGGAAATCCTCTTATTGATGTAGATGTAGATAATGTATCGGATACATCCAGAGGCACTACAATAGAACAAAATTCCGCCAGTGTAAGCACCATTGAACATGTACTGGCATCCCTGGTGGGTCTTCAATTAGATAATGTTCTCATTGAATTGGATGGACCGGAAACCCCCATTATGGATGGGAGTTCCATTCTCTTTATTGAAGCGTTGGAAAAAGCCGGTATTGAAGAGCAATCCCTGGAAAGGGAATATTTTACAATTCCGTATAATATTCATTATGCCGAACCGGATAGAAAAGTGGATATGGTGGCCATGCCGCTGGATGATTATCGTTTAACGGTGATGGTCGATTATAATTCTCCTGTTTTGGGAACCCAGCATGCTACCATCACCAATATTGCCGATTTCAAAAAAGAAATTGCCTCATCCCGAACCTTTTGTTTTCTGCATGAATTAGAAGCCTTATTAAAGAATAATTTAATAAAGGGGGGTGATTTAAATAATGCCATTGTGGTGGTGGATAAGGAAGTGGATGACGAAGAGCTAAGCCATTTGGCTAAACTATTTAACCGGGAAAAAATTGCGGTTGCCAAGGAAGGCATTTTGAATAATATTAGCCTGAGACACCAGAATGAACCGGCAAGACATAAATTACTGGATGTTATCGGGGATTTGGCATTAGTAGGTATGCCGTTAAAAGGCCATATTATGGCTGCAAGACCTGGCCATGCGGCCAATGTAGCCTTTGCAAAAAAAATTAAATCTTTTATTAAAAAGGAGAGGGTTCGGAAGCAGATTCCCAGTTATAATCCAAATGCCAAGCCTTTTTATGATATTAACCAGATTCAGAAAATTCTTCCCCACCGCCCGCCCTTTTTATTGATTGATAAAATTTTGGAATTGAGTGATAAGCATGTGGTGGGAGTAAAGAATGTGACTATTAATGAAGAGTTTTTCCGGGGCCATTTTCCTGGAAATCCAGTTTTCCCGGGTGTAATGCAGATTGAGGCATTAGCTCAGACGGGAGGTATTCTGGTCTTAAATACCGTACCTGACCCCGAGAATTACTGGACTTATTTTATGAAAGTTGATAATACCCGATTCAAAGACCGGGTTATTCCGGGTGATACCCTAGTATTAATTTGTGAACTTTTGGCTCCCATCCGCAGAGGTATTTGTCAAATGAAGGGAAGCATTTTTGTAGGGGAGAAAATCGTAATGGAATCCGAAATGATGGCACAAATTGTAAAGAAAAAAGATTCATGATCCAACCCTTAGCGTATATACATCCAGAGGCTAAAATTGCCGATAATGTGGTCATTGAACCTTTTGTAACCATTCATAAAAATGTGATTATTGGAGAAGGAACCTGGATAGGGTCCAATTCCACCATTATGGAGGGAGCCCGGATTGGGAAAAACTGTAAAATATTTCCCGGTGCCGTTATTTCGGCTATGCCTCAGGACTTGAAATACAAAGGGGAGGAAACGACGGTAACCATTGGCGATAATACCACTATTCGGGAATGTGTAACCCTGAACAGGGGTACAGCACTGGATAAGAATGATACCAAAATTGGGAACAACTGTCTTTTAATGGCCTATACCCATGTGGCCCATGATTGTATTATTGGAAATTCTGTTATCATTGCCAATGCTGTTCAATTGGCAGGGCATATTAATATCGAAGACTTCGCCTATATAGGGGGTTCTTCAGCCATTCACCAATTTGTATCGATTGGTGCACATGCCATGGTTTCCGGAGGTTCATTGGTAAGAAAGGACGTTCCCCCCTATGCAAAAGCAGGAAGGGAGCCATTAGCCTATATTGGAATAAATTCCGTTGGTTTACGTAGAAGAGGGTTTTCTGATGAGATCATTTCGGAAATCCAGGATATTTACCGAACCATTTTTATAAAAAAATATAATATTACCCAAGCCCTGGATATCATTGAAGGGGAGGTAAGGCCTACGAAGGAGCGCGATGAAATTGTAAATTTTATCCGCAATTCCAATAGAGGTATTATGAAGGGCTTTTTCCAATAGGGATTATAGCCCTATGGAAGTTTTGGCAGAAAAATTGGGTCGTCGCTATAACCGGCAATGGATTTTTCAGGACTTTGATTATCATTTTTCCTTTCCGGACTCCTATGCCGTTTTAGGACCGAATGGTTCTGGAAAATCCACCCTTTTACAAATTATTTCCGGTTTTTTAAGCCCCAGTAAGGGTGCTTTGCAATATTTTGAAAAGGGGAAGATATTGGAAAGGGAATTGGTTTATAGGAAAATATCCTATTCCGCCCCTTATATAGAAATTCCCACCAATTTTACCGTACAGGAATTTATCCACTTTCATTTCGGCTTAAAGGGAACCTATAAAAATCAGGATCCCCAATCCTGGATAGAAGATTCCGGACTGGGCACACATCAGAAAAAATTAATACGGGAATTATCGACCGGTTTACAACAAAGGGTAAAATTGATTTCGGCCCTGGGGGCCAATACCCAATTGGTCTTGTTGGACGAGCCAACAGCCAATTTAGACGAGGAGGGGAAAGCCTGGTTTAAATCCTTGTTTAAGGAAATGCATCAGGAGCGAACCATAATACTCGGTTCCAATATTCCCGAGGAATATGAAATTTGCAGGAATCGCATCCAAATAACGAATTACAAAAAGGAGAAAGCCGTATAAAGGGCGAAATTTTATAATTTGCGCCTTATTAACTGACCAATATGTCTAAAGCTTCAGAAATTAAACAGGGAAATATCATTCGTCATAATAACGAATTATTGAAGGTAGAAGAATTTTTACACCGTACTCCGGGAAATTTACGGGCCTTTTACCAGGCAAGAATGCGGAACGTAAAAAGCGGAAAATTAGTAGAATACCGTTTTCGCGTGGATGAAACCGTCGAAATTGCCCGTGTGGAAACCAAAGATTATCAATATTTATATGAAGAGGGGGATACCCTGGTGGTAATGGATAACGAGACCTTCGAGCAGTTCAATATTCCTAAATTTCTTTTTGGCAACGAGGTGCGTTTTCTGAAAGAAGGAATTAATGTACTGGTTTCCTTTGAAAGTGAGGAGCCCGTTATGGCAGAAGGTCCGAATACCGTGGAAATGGTGGTAACGTATACCGAACCAGCCGTTAAAGGCGATACTTCTACCAATGCCTTGAAAAGTGCCACGGTAGAAACCGGGGTGGAAATTAAAGTTCCTATGTTCGTAAACCAGGGAGATAAAATTAAAATTGAAACCAGTACCGGAGCCTATATTGAAAGAGTAAAATAATACCTCTGATAGAAACCAGGAATCAGGATCTTTTTCAAATCCTTTGCCGATTTATTTATTAGATTTATTAAAAAGATATCCAATGGCAACCTATGTAATAATATTTCTTATAGTATTAGGAGTCATCCTTTTACTGGCTTTTGTCAAAACGGTAGATCAGGGAACCATAGGGGTTATAACCGTATTTGGTAAATTTTCCCGGATTATCCGGCCCGGTCTGAATTTCCTGATCCCATTTATTGAGGTGGTACATAAGAGGATTTCGATCCAGAATCGCTCGGCCGAATTGCAGTTTCAGGCCATCACCATTGACCAGGCCAATGTGAACTTTACCTCCATGTTATTGTATTCGGTTCTGGATCAGCAGGAAGAAACCATTAAAAATGTAGCCTTTAAATTCATCGACGAAAAGAATATGATGCAGGCCCTGATCAGAACCATAGAAGGGTCTATAAGAAGTTTTGTGGCCACAAAAAAGCAATCCGAAGTGCTTTCTTTACGAAACGAAATTGTCGATCACGTAAAAGATCAACTGGACCGCCAATTGGAAAGCTGGGGTTATCATTTACAGGATTTGCAAATCAATGATATCACCTTTGATGAGGCGATTATGAAATCTATGGCCCAGGTGGTTGCTTCCAATAATTTAAAAGCCGCCGCTGAAAACGAAGGTCAGGCCTTGTTAATCACGAAAACCAAAGCTGCCGAGGCAGAGGGAAACGCAATTAAGATTTCAGCCGAAGCAGAGCGCCAGGCAGCCCAATTACGTGGACAAGGAGTGGCTTTATTCCGCCAGGAAGTAGCCAAGGGGATGAGTGAGGCCGCAAAGGAAATGGATAGTGCCCATTTAGATGCTTCCTTCATATTGTTTTCCATGTGGACCGAAGCGATTAGAAATTTTGCTGAATTCGGTAAAGGGAATACCATATTCCTGGATGGTTCCAGTGTGGGTTTTGAACGTACCCTGAAGGAATTAATGGCCGTTTCCCAGGGAAAAACCTTTCGCGATAGCAAAGGAGAGGAATAAGTCTAAGCTAATGAATGGGGGCTAAATCATCAATAATTGATTTAGCCCCTTTTTTATTTTAGTCTTTTCCCTCCTAGCCAATAAAAATAGGGGCATTGTCTAATTTTAGCCTGGTTTTTTCAATACCTTTTCAAATGCTTTTCTGGAGGATCCATTAAAAAAAACCTCACCACAATAGGTATAGGAAAGGTTTGATAAAATTTTAAGCATGGGAACATTATCGTAATTGGTATCTACTTTAATGCTATATACCTTATTCTCAAGGCTTAATTTTTCAATCAAGGTAAATAATTGGGTGGCCACTCCTTTGCCTTTTACTTTGTCTGAAACGGCCACCCGGTGAATGACCACATAGGTGCCGTTCGTTAGCCATTTCCCCTGAATTTCGGTATAGGCGGGTTCAATTTCAAAAATTATGGCTGCATACCCTATTACCTCATTATTTTCCACAAGAACATGGCCAAATCCTTTTGCAATATCCTCTATAATGACCTTTTCGTTTGGATATCCGTTTTGCCATTGATCACTTCCATCCAGCCTTCTTTGCTCGATGGCTTGTTGTATGATTTCCCAAATCAGGGAAAGCTCCGAAAGAGTTGCTTTTCGTAAAATCATTAAATTTTAAATTCTCCCTTGGTTTTTGATTTCCAGGTATTTATTAATCAAATTCAGGGATAGGTTTTTGGGGGAGGTTAGAAGCGATAGAATACCATTTCGATGGAGTTCCCGAACAATAAGTTCTTTTTCAAGGCTGAATTTTCCGGCCAGGGTTTTCAGGTAAACTTCTTTTAAGGTTATGACTTCCCTTTCCAGCACCTCTTCCAATTCCACATCCTGGAAAAAAACTACCAGTACTAAATGGAATCGGTTCAATTTCCTAAGATAAGGAAGCTGTCGTTGCATTGCCTGGAGGGAATCAAAATCGGAGAATAGGATAAGCAGACTTCTTTGCTTCACATATTCCCGTACCGCCAGATAAACAAATTCATAGCTGCTTTCCCCCCAGCTGGTTTTTTGGTTATACAATCCATTCAGGATATTTTTTAATTGAAGAACCTGGTTTCCTGCTGGAATATAGGTCCCTAAGCGATCGGAAAAACTAATAAGCCCCACCTTGTCCCCCTTCTTTAAAGCAATATTCGAGATGGCTAGAGTGGAATTAATGGCATAATCTAATAAACTCAGGCCTTCGAAATTCATCCGCATGGCTCTTCCTTTATCGATCAGGCAATAAATAGGCTGGGATTTCTCCTCAACAAAATAATTCACCATGAGGCTTCCCTTCCTCGCTGTGGCTTTCCAGTTCAGGGTTCGAATATCATCTCCCAGGGTATAGTCTTTAATTTGTTCGAATTCCATGCTATGCCCTAGTTTTCTAAGCCTCTTTATGCCATAATTGGAGGCATATTTCGAGACCGATAAAAATGCATATCGCTCCATTTGAAAAATGGAAGGATAACAGGGCACCATTTGATTTGCCCCGTAGGAAAACTTTCTTCTTACTAGTCCCAATGGACTGCTTATATAAACTTGAATTTTTCCAAAGGGGTATTCCCCCCGGTTTTTAGGGAATATGGAATAATCCAAGGTTTTTACTTCTTCCGGTTTCAGATGGCCGGAAAGCATAAAATCCCGGACCTGAAGTTTAATAGGGAGCTCGTCGATAAGCTCAAATTGAATAGGAAAGGGATATAAATTTCCTACACGGATCCGAATAAAATTCTCGTCTCCATTATTCAATAATTCTGGTACGATTCTTTCTGCTTGTACAGGATTTTTAGGACTAAAAACCAGGAATCCATCCAATAGGGTAAATAGAAGAAATACCAGAACGATCACCAGGGCAAAAAACTCCGGAACACCGGATAAGTAAAAAAACAGGAAGCTGAGCGAAAATCCTACCAGAAGTATAAAAAACCGGTCCGAAAAAAAAAGGGACTTAATAAAACGAAAAATCCGGTCCATTATTTTTACCTGGGCACCTCCGTTTTGGAAATTATTTCCTGAATCACTTTATCGGAATCCAGTCCCTCCATTTCTCTTTCCGGGCTTACCATGACCCTATGATTTAATATATAAGGTGCCAGGAACCGGATATCGTCTGGTGTGCCAAAATCTCTGCCCTGTATGGCAGCAAAAGCTTTTGTGCAATTTAATAATGCCAGGGAAGCTCTTGGGGAAGCTCCCAGGTATAAGGCATTATGGTTCCGGGTGGCTGTGATAATTTTTGCTATATAATCCAATAACGGGGTTTCAATTCGAATGGTGCGGGCCTTGTTTTGAAAATGGATAATCTCTTCCTTGCTTAAAACGGCCTTTACATTCCTTTGTGCACCTAAAATTCCCTGGTTCTCCCTGTGTAAAATCTCCTTTTCTTCCTCCAAATTGGGGTATTTCATATCAATTTTAAACATAAAGCGGTCCAGCTGTGCTTCTGGTAGTCGATAGGTCCCCTCCTGTTCAATAGGATTTTGAGTGGCCAATACCATGAAGGGGCTATGCATAGGATAGGAATTCCCATCCATGGTAACCTGTTTTTCTTCCATGACCTCAAATAGGGAAGCCTGGGTTTTGGCAGGGGAACGATTTATTTCATCGATTAATACAATACCGGAAAATACAGGCCCTTTTTTAAACTCAAATTCACTTTTTTGCAGGTTAAAAATGGTGGTTCCTAAAATATCCGATGGCATTAAATCCGGAGTAAACTGAATTCGGGAAAAGGGAATATCCAGGCTTTTTGCCAGGAGCTTTGCCATAAGGGTTTTTGCAATACCAGGAACCCCTTCTAAAAGTACATGGCCTCCGGCAATCAATGCCACCACCATAAGATCGGTTACGTGGGAATTGCCTACCAGGATTTCCTGAACCCCATCCCGTATTCGGGCAATAGCATTCTTGAAATCACTTAAATCAGATCGGTCTTGGAAAACTGGGGTCTCGTCCATACTTATTTATAAAATCGTTGCAAGTTTTGATTGAAGGTTAATATCTCATTTTCAGAAAGAAAGCTTGAATGCTGAATTCGTCGAATTTCGTTAATAAGTTGCTCAATTTCTTTTGGGTCTTTTCCTAGTTTGACAGTAAGAAAAGGGATCTCCTCATGGGTAAAATTGTCCAGGTTAATAGTATATCGTTTTCTCAGATATTCCCTAAACTGGAGAATCATTTTTTCGGAGAGGTTTTTATTATCATTTTTCTCAAAATATAATAAACCCAGGGTAGTAATAAATTCCAGGGTTTGATTATTTGGGGGAGGTATAATGGGGATAAAGCGCTGTCTCCGTTTAATTTGAATGGTAGCAAAAAGGAAAAGAAAGAATAAAATACAAATAGCAGCCAGCCGTAAATTAGGCTGGGTAAATACATATTCCATTGGACTTAGGTTAATATGATCGGAATAATAATAGGTATTCCATTCAATATTTTTTATGGACTTAGGTAAATACGATAGGATATTCGATACATAATCGGAATTACTACCGGTAAGCAGGAAAAAATTGGTAAAAACTTCCGGTTCGGAGTGCATATAAACAGCGCCTTTCCCGGTGTGGATTTTTATAAAGTTCGGATGATTCAATGCATCCACTCCCAATACTGAGCAAGCCAATGAATCCTTGTCGAAAACAAAAAACCGGTTCAAAAATCCATCCTTTGTCTTACAGGTATAAAATTTTTTATCCCAAAGGGTGGAGTCTTTCATCCGAACTCCTTTTTCCAGGATTTTATCCATGAAACTAGTACCCATTTCCAGGGAGTATTTTTTATGAAAACTTTGGGGCACCGAATTCGTAGCTAAAAAAACAATACCTCCTTTTTCGGCATATTGTACCAGAGCATTTAAATCGGATTTATCCAAGTCCCCGGAATTAATTCCCTTTTCATTATGGAGGATAAATAAGAGATCGGGAGAAATTTTAAGGCTATCAAAAGCATTGTAAACCCGAAGATCTGTTTTTAGAATTTTTGCCCCCGGAAACAAATTGCCCAATTCATTATAAAACACATAGGTTCCTCTTGGGATTTTATCGTCAGGATTTAAGGTATTGGTCCAGTCGGTTTCTGCTTTCCTTGGTTTTATAGAAAGTGCCATTAGGACCATGAATCCAATTAATAAGACAAGGAATAACCAGTTTTTTATCATGCCTTTTCGGATTGGGATAAAAATTCGGTAAACCTTTTTTCAATTTCCCTGTATTGCCAAAGATCAACCCTAAAGCCTCCATAGAAGCTATAGTCGAAAAAGCGGGTAAGCGTAGTAAATAATTCCGATCCGGATTGGCCCCTCATTTCATTAATATAATTTTGGTTAGATTTCCCTGATTTTAATGCAATCCATCCTTTTTCGTCCAATAAACGAAGGGTCCTGAAATACCAATACCGAATCGCTTCCGGATAATCTTCCTTATCAAGGGCCATTCGAATTAAAAGGGAATAATCCTGTTCCCGCTCCGGAAGCGAATCGCCATGCAATAAATCTTTCAAACCGGTATTCCCTCTTTGAAATAAGCCCATTTTATCCATGCCAAATATTTTGTAAATGGCAAAGGCCAAAACCAGGGACATCAGGCTAATGAAAATCCAAAATATCAGCCTAACTCCTTCTTTGGAATCAAGGGTTTTGGAAAACAATGAAACCAGCCAATTAGAGAACCGATCGAAAAAATTTTCATCAGGCTTTTTCTCCGTATAATCAAAATCCGGATTTTTTAAATACGCCTTTATTTTATCCCGGGAAATATGCCTGGGATGGATCCCTTTGGAATTTTGAACCGAATCTATTGGGCTTAAGGGGCGCATAGAATCATTCATGCACATGGCCTTTACGGGTATGCCCATAACAAAAAGGAAATACACAAGGACCCAAAGAAATAATGGAGACGAGCCGCTATATAAAATACACGATTTCTTCATTAATACTCCTCCGGTCCCAATATACCAGGATTTAACGTATTGGACCCAAGAGTATCCAATTGCCGAAGCATCCCAAGATTATCCTTTTTTTCTACTAGATTAAAGTATTGCAAAACGGTGCAAGTTATTGGATATAGGAGCAGGAAATTATTTAATAAATAATAGAAGAAATATCCAATCGAGGCACCCAGGCCATAATGTAGGGAGGGCTTTCCACCTACCATTATATCTTTTAGAACGGAAAACTGGAGGATAAATGCAAAAGGAATTAATATAAGGTCTACCAATAGAACAGGGACTAAAAATGCCAGAAAGGTATTCCACCAATTATCTTTTACTAAGAAACGGGATCTGCTTAAAGTCGGACCAAAAGGTTTATTTTCAAAAAAGGTTACCTGAAAAAAATTGATAAATATGACCATAAACCATATTCCCGGGATCAGAAAAAGGAGACAGAGACCTATGAAAATAAATGTTGAAATTATTCCATAAAGGAATAGGCGGAAAAAGGTAGGAATGAAGTTTTTTAAAAGATCATTTATTTCAGGTTGACCCTCTGAATTATTTATTTTAAATGAAATATAATTCAACAAAATCAGATATAAAGTATAACCTACAATTAGGCTAAAGAGGACTAAGCTCCCAATTTTTAAAAAGAATTGAGAAGGATTAATATTTACGAGGGCCGTTGAACCTGAAAGGTCAATAAATCCATTGTAAAGTGCTGTGGCATAAAGAGCCGACCAGATTATAGAAATTATTAAAATGGGTTTATAAAAGTATTTTAAATTGTACCGTAGAAAGAGAAATCCATCTGAAAGGATTTCGCCTAATTCCCTTGTTTTTCTTATGGTTATCGAATCATTCATCTTGTGGTTGGATTTTTAGTTTTTTAGATAGCCTGCGGGGATAAAAAACAAAATAATAAAGAATAAAAAACAGGGAAAGAAGAAGTATTAATAGGCTAAGGAATAAGGGCATATGGTCATGGCGGGTGACAAAGCTTTCCAAGAAGGCGGCCGCCATAAAAACAGGAACCAGGCCCACCATGATTTTTATTCCCTTCAATGCCGCTAAACGTAAAGAAACCATTCGGGAATAGGTTCCCGGGAAAAGGATTCCTTTGGCTAATAATAGACCTGCCCCTCCGGAGATAATAATAGCAGATATTTCAAGAGTTCCATGAATCCATATGACCAATACCGAGGCCCAGCCCAATCCCTTGGAAAAGAAAAAATACTGAAAAGAGCCGAGCATGATTCCATTGGTAAATAAATCCATAAGCGTGCCTCCTCCAAGAAAAATTCCGTAAACAAAAATCCGGAAGGAAACATAAATATTGTTCATCATAATGGCCAGGAACATGAAAACCGGGTTCATATCCTTATAAACTCCGAAAGGATCTCCTTTTTTTATATTCTCATTAGTCATATTCACATAGCTCTTGCCCAGGATGAGGTTAATAAATTCCGGGTTCTTCTTCGCCGCCAAGGCCCCAACCAGGCAGCATAAAAGGAAAAAGAGAAAAGAATAAAGAATTTGTTTCCTGGATTGATAAAGAATTAATGGAAGGTCAATTACCCAGAATTTTCTGAAGGCCCCTTTTTCTGATTTTTTATTTTTATAAATCCTTGAATAAAATTGACCGGTGGTTTGATTTAAGGAAGAAACCAGTTCAGAATTGGGATAAAAGGTTCGGGCATAGGATAAATCCTGACTAAGTTCTAAAAAAGAAGCCGCTAATTCATCTGGATTTTCTAAATCTTTATTTTTAAGATCGTCCCAATATTTCTGTCTTGATTTTCTGAAATAGGCTTCTCTCATAAAAGATTTTAATTCCTGGCCTTAAAGATTAAATTATGGGAAAGGGTATTTGATTTAGATTATTAAATTAGAAATAAAATTCTAAATCCCTAAGGAAAAAAATGGAATCCATAAAAATTAATACTTTCCAGAATATCCAGGTTTCGTATCGTTTAGGGGGTATGGGAAACCGAATTTTGGCCCGAATTCTGGACAATGTGGTTCGATTTTCCTATTTGATTATTATTCTTCTCATTTTGGGAGGGACTGTATTTGACAAGATGTTTTCCTTTCCAAGAGGGGCTGGATTGGTGGTCTTTTTAGCACTTTGGCTGTTCGTTATTTTACCTCTTCTATTTTACAGCTTGATATTTGAAATATTTATGAACGGACAGACCCCAGGTAAACGTTTATTGTTTCTTAAAGTAGCTCGATTGGATGGGAGGCCGGTTCAAATTTGGCAATATATACTTCGATGGATGTTTTTAATCCTGGATAATTCTACCCTTGGTTTATTGCCTATGGCCTTAAGCCGGTATGACCAACGCTTTGGTGATTTATTAGCTGGCACCACGGTAATTAGCCTTAAAGAGGAAAAGAAAACCGATATTTTTTCAGGTATGCGGTTTCCAGAAAATTATGTCCCGGTATTTCCGGAAGCGTACCAATTAAGTGATAGAGATATTTCTATTGTAAAAGACCTGGTCAATCAATTCCATAATTCTGGTTCGGATTCTAATACCTTATTGGTAAAAGCAGCCCAAAAGTTAAAATCTATTTTACATGTGGAATATACAGGAAGTGATTTGGGCTTTATCCAACAAATAATTAAGGACTATACCTACCACTATGAAAAATCTAATTAATCCTACCCTTATAATAATCTTATGAACAGAAGAGATTTTTTAAAATCGAGCTCCCTGGCTGCCACGGGGATTAGCTTAATGCCATCCTCAAGTATTTTTAAATCAACAGAAAAAATCCGTTTAGGATATATTGGGGTAGGCCTCCGGGGAAGAGATCATATACAGGAAGGTTTATTACGGGATGATGTAGAAATTGTAGGTCTTGCCGATGTTCAGAAAAGTTCAATGGATTATGCCCTGGAAATGTTTACCAAGGCAGGAAAAAAGCTTCCTAAGGCTTTTTTAGGTGGAGAGGATTCCTATAAAAAGTTATTGGAAATGAAGGAGTTGGATGCGGTGATTATTGCCAGTCCATGGCAATTTCATAAGCCCCAAGCTATAGATGCCATGCTGGCTGGTAAACGGGTAGGCTGTGAAGTAATTGCCGGAATAAGCCTGGAAGACCACTGGGATTTAGTCAATACTTCGGAAAAGACGGGAATTCCTTATATGACCCTGGAAAATGTATGCTATAGAAGGGATGTTATGGCCATATTAAATATGGTTCGCCAGGGATTATTTGGCGAAATTATTCATTTGGAAGGGGGTTACCAGCATAATTTACGGAGTGTATTGTATAACGATGGAATTCCCTTTGGAGGGAAAGGAACCAAATTTGGACCGGAAGCATGGTCCGAGGCCCAATGGAGAACCCAGCATAATATTGACCGGAACGGGGATATTTATCCAACTCATGGGGCGGGGCCATTAATTCATTATATTAATATCAATAAGGGCAATCGCTTTACGAACCTCGTTTCTTTTGCTTCCAAGGCAAGAGGATTAAAAGCCTATGCGAAAGACTTGGATCCGAATAGCCTGGCGGCAAAAGTGGAATATAAAAATGGAGATGTCGTTACCACAATGATCAATTGTGCAGGGGGAGAAACGGTCTTATTAAGTCATGATACCCATTTGCCCAGACCCTATTCCCTGGGCTTCCGGGTACAGGGTACAGACGGGCTCTGGATGGACGTGGCCGATAAAATTTACCTCGATAAAAGATCCCCCAAACATGATTCCTGGGAGAATTCGAAGGAATGGAGGGAGAAATATGATCATCCTTTATGGAAGAAATATGGTCAAAAGGCCGAGGGGGCCGGCCATGGGGGCATGGACTTTTTTGTTTTTAATGCCTTTGTGGAATCGGTAAAAAGAAAGGTAAATCCTCCTTTGGATGTGTATGATTCCATGACCCTAAGCGTGATCACCCCATTATCAGAGAAATCCCTGGCCGAAGGAAATATGCCGCAGGCCTTCCCGGATTTTACCAGAGGAAAATGGGAAAATGCTAAATCTACCTTTGCCCTCGATGATGATTATTAAAATTGTCTTTAAATTCGAGGTATTGTTTGTATAAAGCAATTTGATTCTCTGCCCGGTGCAAGTTCTGGTCCGGGTAATGCGTTTCATAATAAATATCCTGATTGAGGTAATCGGTGGTAAACCGCATGGCTTGCATATAAATAATGAACCGGCCTGAATAATGCAGGTATTGCTTTTCTGTTGGACTAAGTTCATCCCGCATTTCACTCAGGTAGCCTTCCAAAACCGCATCCAAATAGTCGGGGCGAATAATAATTTTTTCGTAATTCTGCTCTTCTTCGGAAACCGGCGAAATATAGGTTCGCATCATATCGCCTAAATCACTGATAAAATACCCGGGCATTAAGGTATCCAGATCAATAATGCTAAGAACTTCCTGACCAGGGCCTAAAAGAATATTGGAAATTTTGGTATCGTGATGGGTGATTCTTAATTTAAATTCAGGGTCCTTCTTTATAAGTTCATATTCTAATGCAATGGAGCGATTTTCCATTAAGAATCGAATAGAATCGGCCGCTTTTGCCTTCCTTTCATCGGTGGTGCGGTTAAATGCCCAAAAGAATTCTTCATACCGGAAGGTTAGGTTATGAAAATTATTCAGGGTAATTTTCATCCGGTTAGAATTTAATGGAGATAGCAACCGGGTCAATTTTCCAAAGGCTTGGGAAGCGGAAAAGGCCAGCTGGGGACTGGATACCACCGCTTCGGTATGGGAGTTGGGAATAAATTCAAAAAGCCTGTAATACGCGCCGGAATTATCCCGAACATAATCTTTTCCAACAAGAGGGGGAATTGGGGTTGGAAATACATAATCCGGGTAATTTTCCTTTAAAAAGGAATAAGCCATCCCTATATTATTTCCAATTAATTCCGGTGAGCGAAATACATGGAGGTTTATTTTTTGAAGGATAAACTGTTTACCAGTTTCGGTTTCTGCCAGCCAGGTATTATTAATTAATCCACTTCCTAATTGCTTGATATAAGGGCAATTCGGAGCTCCGAATTTATTCAGTATTAAGTCGAAATCCTGTGTCAAAACGGATATTAAAATTTAATTAAAATTCAGATTAAAATATTGATTAATGGGGTTTCCTAAATCTTATTTCAGAATTGTTACAAAATAGACTAATATTTATGGAGGCCAGAATTAAATGGAATGTAATTCAGATAAATATTTATTAGCCTGCTCTTTAATTTTAATTAATTCTTCCGATTTCATGTTTTTTAGATTCCGGAAGACCAGGGATAATCGGGGATTCCCTGATAATTTTTCCTCGTGGAGAAGAAAGAAATTCCAGTAAAGGCTATTAAAGGGGCAGGCTTTTTCTCCATATCGGATCTTGGGGTCATAAATGCAATTTTTACAATAATTGCTCATTTTGGAAATATAGTTTCCTCCGGAAACATATGGCTTCGTGGCAATTCCACCCCCATCGGCATATTGACTCATTCCCCTGGTATTGGTTATTTCCACCCATTCAACCGCGTCTATATAAATACCCAGGTACCATGCATCTACTTCGTCGGGATGAATACCGGCCAATAAAGCAAAATTTCCAGTAATCATTAGCCTTTGAATATGATGCGCATAGGCCAGTTCAAGAGATTGGTTTATACATGTTTTCAAACAATTCATTTTTGTATTCCCATTCCAATACCATTCAGGCAGGGGTCGCGAATGGGAAAAGAAATTTTTGGATGCAAATTCGGGCATTAATAACCAATACTGGGACCGCATGAACTCTCTCCATCCCAATACCTGACGGATAAATCCCTCCGCCTGGGGAAGACTTATTTCATTCTTTGGGTCTCTATATGCCTTAACCACCTGGTCTAATACCTCCTTAGGATGAAGGAGTTTTATATTCAAGGCAAAAGACAAGCGGGAATGAAATAAGAAGGGTTCTTTTGCTTCCATGGCATCTTCGAAAGTGCCAAAATGTTTGAGTTGATATCGAGTAAAATGATCCAATAAATCTAAGGCCTCTTTCCTGGATATGGGCCATTCTACTTCTTTTCCTTTTGGATCTCCAAGGAATTTCAAATTCTTTTTTTCTAATGGGGCTAAAATGGATTCTATGGATTTGGGAAAAAGTAGGGGCTTTGGAATCGGCGTTTTCCCATCGTAGGGTTTCCTGTTCTCTTTATCAAAATTCCAGGTGTTTTGTTCCGGAGTATTTCCCTCCATTAATATGTTGAAGTCCTTCCTCATTTTTCTGTAAAAGGTCTCCATGACATAGGTTTTTCTATGGCCGAAGGTTTGTTTCAAATAATTTCGATGGGTTAAAAAATGTTCGGTGTCGAATCCATGGCTAGGGATTTGAAATGCCCGATTAATTTCATCGCTGATCGAAATTAACTCCTGATCCAATCTATATTCATCTGGAAGGAGGTATTCAAACCGGGAGTAGGATCCAGATTTTAATGAATTCAGTATATTTTTCCCAAGGTTTTGGGTGTTTATGTGGTCATCCAGCTTTATATATTGAACGGCATGGCCCATATCCTCTAATTCTTTGGCAAAATTGCGCATGGCCAGAAAGAATGCCGAGATTTTTAGAATATGGTGCCGAACATATTGAAGTTCCTGACCTATTTCCATCATTAAATAATGGTTTTCCGGATTTTTGGATTGAAACCAGGAATGTTGGGAATTTAACTGATCCCCGAGAATTAGCCGAAGTGTTTTATGGGGCATTTTGAATTTGAACCTTATATTAAAAATTAACTATTTAAGCGCCTGTCTGTTTTACCCCTGGATTAATTAAAAAAAATACGGCTATAAAAGGGTTTAAATAAGGTTTATACGGCTTTTCAAAGCCCGTTTTTGTAAATAATGGAGAAATTGATCAGGAGTCGTATGAAAACCTGTATAATAAGGCCATAATCCAAGATTTAAATAGGGTAGGGCCTTTCATTCGGTTTAAGAAAAGGGCCTGACCGATCTATAGGAATTTAAAAACATTCAAAGGATGTACTCAATCTGCCAGGACATCCGGCAATAAAGTAGCATAGGATACCGGAAATAAAGTTCAGCAAGGGATTTAGAAATGGTTAATCCGTATTTCCAGGTCTTTTTCGACGCTAGTGATTTTAAATGGGTCCATCCAATTCCACCATTTTAATTTTTCAGGATCTTGATGATCTTTTGGGGTTTCGGCAAAATAAAATGCACAACGAAAGGTATATAATACACAGATATCGGTTACCTGGCCTCTTTGATCATTATGAAGAATGTATAAAAGATCCGGATTCTTACCCTTTAAATCCTCAATTCTTCGGATATTCAGATTCCAAAGATCTACCGCCATGGATTTACCAATGCCTGGAATGGTCATTAATTCCTTTATTTCAGCTGGATTTATTTCCATGGGCTAATAATTAATACGCTCCTTGCCGGATAACAGGCATTTTTAAAAGGCTATAAAGAGGATCAAGTTCGTTTATGCTGCTATTAAATATATTACTTAAAATTATAATGGTAGTATGATGTTGAATATCCCGCACAAAAATATTTTTATATCCATGCCACCAACCCGTATGGTAAACAATTTTGCCCGGACTTTCTTTTTTCAGGGAATCCAGGGCCGGATCAGTAGGGTAAAATAATCGCCATCCATAACCATAATAAAAATGCTTTTTATCCCGACTATACGGATAAAAGGCAATTTTAAGGCTGTCCTGGGATATTAATTTATTGGTATATAAATATTGGTCCCAAATAAACATATCCTGAACGGTGGTAAATACACCCTTGTCTCCTACCACCCCGTCCAGCCAGTTTGGGTCATCCCTTCTCCGAAATGTTTTTTCATAGCCGATTAAATTTGTAGGATACAGGGTGTCGGTGGCTTTGGAATAAACCAGGGTATGGGTCATTCCCAGGGGATTAAAAACCCTTTTTTTCAGAAATTGAGAAAGGGGCATTCCACTTATTTTTTCTACGAGGGCGGCTAAAATGGCATAATTAATATTGTTGTATTTAAAATGAGCATCTGGTTTCGACCATGGCAGAGGCTTATTTTGTTCCAATAAGTTCATAAGGTCCAAATTGGTCATGGCCTTATGTTTGTCTTTCCAGTTAAATTGAGAGTAGTTTTCATATTTCAATAAACCAGAACGATGGGTAAGCAAATGATGTATGGTGATCGATTTATAGGGGAAATTTGGAAAAAAATCGGCAACCGGTTGGCCCAGTTTTAATTTTCCATCCTGTTTTAATAATAGGATGGCCATGGAGGTAAACTGTTTGGAAATAGAGGCTAATTGAAATCGGGAATCCAGGGTTAGGGAATCCCTTTTTAAATAATTGGCGTAACCAAAGGCATTTTCATATACAATTTTCCCTTTTTTGGCGACCAAAACCACTCCATTGAACCCCCGGTGTTCATGAAGATGTCGGAAAAACGTATCGATAGAATGATCAGCCTTTTTTTTATCGTAATGTAAATCAACTTTGAAGTCTCTTTCCTGGTAAGGAGATTCCGCTGGATTCGATTTTGTAACAGAACTGTTGCAAGAATAGACCAAAAAGGCCAATAAAAGGGTGGTAAATGAATTTCGCATGAGCCCACCAATCTAAGAATTCCAGAATATAATTAATAGTGGCAAAAATATTTTACCGATTCTCCTTTAGGAATAAAATTTTGCCTCGTCTCCCATTTGTAAATAGGAAGAATCTTTTGATTCCAGGGAACTTTCTCCCATTAAAAATAAATCTACCTGGCGCGCCGCTTCCCTACCTTCTGAAATGGCCCATACGACCAGAGACTGGCCTCTCCGCATATCACCTGCTGCGAATATTTTAGAACGGGAGGTGGAATAGGTTTTATCATTAGGCGTTTTCACATTTCCTCTTGGATCCAATTCCAGGGATAATTCTTTTAAGGCACCTTCTTGTTCAGGATGCATAAAGCCAATGGCTAATAAAGCCAGCTCACAAGGGATAATTCTTGAACTTCCTTCCTTTTCAATAGAAACGGGTCTTCCGCCTTCCATTTTCCATTCAATATCCACCAATTCCACTCCTATCAATTCGTTTTCTTCATTACCAATAAACCGTTTGGTTTGCACCGCCCATTCTCTATCACATCCCTCTTCGTGAGAGGAGGATGTTCTTAGAATCATAGGCCATAGGGGCCAAGGGTTCCGTGCATCTCTTTCCTGAGGCGGTTTAACCAATAGTTCTATTTGATGTACAGATCGGGCTTTTTGACGATTTGAAGTGCCCACACAATCGGAACCCGTATCTCCTCCCCCAATAACCAATACATTTTTTCCAAAAGCCGAAATATCCTGACTGGAATAGGCTCTGCCACCCACCTTTTTATTGCTTTGTTCCAAAAACTCCATGGCATAGTGTACGCCTTTCAGATTCCTGCCAGGAATGCCCAGGTCTCTTGGAATGGTTGCACCCCCACATAGAACAATAGCATCATAGTTTTTTTCCAGTTCTAAGGCCGAATGGGTATGCCCAATATTGGTATTGCATTGAAATAGAATACCTTCTTTTTTCATTAGATCTATTCTCCGGTCCAGTACCTTTTTGTCTAATTTAAAATCAGGAATCCCATACCGCAATAGTCCACCAGGCTGGTCGGCCCTTTCAAATACCGTTACTAAATGCCCGGCTTTGTTTAATTGAGCGGCTGTGGCTAGTCCGGAAGGACCTGAGCCCACCACGGCAATTTTTTTACCCGTTCTGATTTCCGGTGGGGATGGTTGAATATAACCTTCGGTAAAGGCCACCTCAATAATAGATTTTTCAATATGCTCAATGGCAACCGGGGTATTGATAATACCTAATACACAGGAAGCTTCGCAGGGAGCGGGACAAATTCTTCCTGTAAATTCCGGGAAATTATTGGTAAGGCTTAAAATTTCATAAGCTTTTTTCCAGTTTTCTTCCTGAACGGCCTCATTAAACTCAGGAATAATATTTCCCAGAGGGCAACCATTATGGCAAAATGGAATTCCACAGTCCATACAACGCATGGCCTGGTTTTTGGTCTTTTCTTTTGGAAAGGGTTCGTATAATTCCTGGTAATCCTGTGTTCTTAATTTAGGATTTCGTAAGCCAGGGAGTTCTCTCGAAATATCTTTAAACCCGCTGTTTGTCTTCATGTGATAGGGTATTTATGGAAAGAGCACTTTTTCTAGCCAAAAGAGCTCTTTTATAATCAATAGGCATTACTTTAATGAAATGGGCATGGGTATTTTCCCAGTTCTCCAGGATATGGGAGGCAGGACCACTTTGGGTTAATTCCTTATGTCTGTTCAAAAGACTTTTGACAAAGACCTGATCGTCAGCATCCAATATTTCCAATTCCACCATTTCCATATTACAGTTTTTTGGAAAGTTTCCGGTAGGGTCAAAAACATAAGCAATTCCTCCACTCATTCCTGCAGCGAAATTTCGCCCGGTTTTACCCAGGACCAAAACCCTTCCCCCTGTCATGTATTCACAACCATGGTCCCCCAAGGATTCCACCACCGCCGTAGCCCCGGAATTCCGGACACAAAATCGTTCTCCTGCCGCACCCCGGATATAAACCTCTCCGGAGGTAGCCCCATATAAAGCCACATTGCCTATAATAATATTTTCTTCTGCTTTAAACAGGGAGTTTCTATCGGGATAGACCACCAGGGTGGCTCCGGATAATCCTTTTCCTAAATAATCGTTGGCTTCCCCTTCCAGCTCCAGTTTTATACCGGGGGCATTGAAGGCCCCAAAACTTTGGCCTGCCGAACCCCTAAACTTAAAATGAAGGCTTTCTTTGGGCAATCCCTGCTTTCCATAAAGAAGGGAAATCTGGTTGGACAACATGGCTCCAACGGTCCTATCGGTATTTTTTATGCTATACGCTTCATAAACATTGGCCGCATGATGTAAAGCATCTTCGGAATCTTTAATCAGGGTCCTATCCAATACCTCGGATATTTTATGATCCTGACTTTTTGTTCTTATATACCCTTCCCCGTTTATGGCCTCTTCCTTGAATAATACCTGGGAAAGATCCACGGTGGAATATTTCCAATGGTTTAATTCCTCCTTTTTCTTAAGAAACTGGGATTGACCAACCATTTCATTAATTGTTCTGAACCCTAATTGGGCCATAATTTCTCTAAGCTCCTGAGCCAGGAATCGAAGAAACTGAATCACTTGTTCTGGTTTACCGGTAAAGTTTTTCCGAAGATCCGGGTCCTGGGTGGCGATTCCTACCGGGCAGGTATTCAAATGACATTTCCTCATCATAATACAACCCGTGGCAACCAAGGCCGCTGTGGCAATTCCCCATTCCTCCGCCCCTAAAAGGGTGGCTATGGCAAGGTCTTTCCCGGTTCGGATTTGCCCATCCGTTTGCACCGTTACTCTATCACGTAATTGGTTACGCACCAGGGTTTGATGGGTTTCTGCGAGACCTATTTCCCAAGGCATTCCGGCATGCCGTATAGAGCTAACCGGTGAAGCTCCGGTTCCCCCATCATGACCCGCAATAACAATCATATCGGCTTTCGATTTGGCTACCCCTGCTGCGACAGTACCCACCCCGGCTTCTGAAACCAACTTAACCGAAATCCGGGCATCCGGATTAGCATTTTTCAAGTCGAAAATAAGCTGTGCTAAATCCTCAATGGAATAAATATCATGATGAGGTGGGGGAGAAATCAAGCCAACCCCTGGAGTAGAATGGCGTACTCGTCCAATCCATTCATCCACCTTATCGCCGGGTAATTGCCCTCCCTCCCCAGGTTTTGCACCCTGGGCCATTTTTATCTGAAGTTCAACGGCATTGGTTAAATAATAGCTGGTAACCCCAAATCGGGCCGAGGCCACCTGTTTAATGGCCGATCGCTCCCAATCCCCATTTTCTTTCTTTTTATAACGGGACTCATCTTCTCCTCCCTCGCCACTATTGCTCTTGGCGCCAATTCGGTTCATGGCAATGGCCAAAGTGGTATGGGCTTCATGGGAAATAGATCCAAAAGACATAGCCCCGGTGGCAAACCTTGGCAAAATGCTTTCAATGGATTCTACCTCTTCAATGGGGATTGGGTTTTCAGGGAATTTAAAATCGAGTAAATTTCGAAGGGTAAGTGCTTTTGCTTTGGCCCTGTCCATTTTCTCCGTATATTTTTTAAAGACACCATAGTCCCCAGTGCTGGTGGAGAATTGTAATAAATGAACGCTATCTGGATTAAACTGATGTTCTTCTCCTCTTCGTTTCCATTGATAAACTCCACCTTCGGTAAGGGGGGTTGATTTATTGGTAGCATCAGAAAATGCAATAGCATGCTTTTTTAATGTTTCCTGGGCTATTTCATCAAAGCCCAGACCTCCCAACCTGGAATCGGTTCCTACAAAACATTTACCAACAACAGCGGTATTTAAGCCACAAATTTCAAAGGTTTGAGAACCATGGTAGGAGCTAAAGGTGGAAATTCCCATTTTGGAAAAAACCTTCATAAGCCCGGCACTGGCTGCTTTTATAAAATTATGAACCAGTTCTTCCTCGGTGCCGAGATTTTCCTTTTGGTTCATGGCATAAATGGACTGATAAGCCAGGTAGGGGTAAATCGCTGAAGCCCCATAGGCAATATGGGCCGCCATATGATGAATTTCCCGTATATCACCGCTTTCAATAATTAAAGAGGTGGCAATCCGTATTTTTTGCTTTACCAAATGGTGGTGTACAGCACCGGTAATTAATAGGGTTGGAATAGGAGCATTATCCTTATCTACCCCTTTGTCCGATAGGATTATTATATTATTCCCGTTTTCGACCGCTTCCTGGGCCTCTTTGCAAATCCGGTTAATGGCTCTTTCCAATCCCCCTTTTTTTCCATTGGAAGGAAATAAGGTATGGATCGTGATGATTTTAAAATCCGGATGACGAATAAACCGAAGTTTTGCAATATCGTCGTCGGTTAAAATGGGTTCGGTAATCTGAATTTGTTTACAATGATCTTCGGTGGTGGACAATACCCCTCCATATCCCCCTAATATGGAATAATTTGCCATTACCATTTTTTCCCGGATGGGATCGATGGGAGGATTTGTTACCTGGGCAAATAATTGCTTGAAATAATTAGCCAGGTTTTGGGGCTGATCGGAAAGAATGGCCAGGGGGGTATCATTTCCCATGGAGGAAATAGGTTCCTTCCCATCCAGAATCATCGGAAGTACAATTTCGTGTAATTCTTCCCTGCTTATTCCAAAGGCAATTTGCTGACGGACTAATTCTTCGGCATTGAGGTATTCTGGGGTACGGTCCGGTTTGGCTAAATCCGAAAAGCTAATTTTATGTTTTACCAGCCATTCTCTATAGGGATATTCCCGGCAAATGCCTTGCTTTAATTCTTCATCGCTAATAATCCGGCCTTTTTCCAAATCGGCAATAAACATTTTACCGGGTTGTAATCGACCCTTTTGAAGTACTCGGGAAGGATCGACCGTGAATGCACCGGCTTCGGATGACATAATTACCCTCCTGTCCTTCGTTACCATAAACCGGGAAGGACGTAGTCCATTTCGGTCCAGGGTAGCACCTACAATTTTACCATCGGTAAAACAGATCGAGGCAGGACCATCCCAGGGTTCAGTTAAGCAATCATGATATTCGTAAAAGGCTTTTTTATAATCTTCCATCTGATCATTTCCTTGCCAGGCCTCGGGAATAAGCATCATCATGGCATGGGGAAGGGATCGCCCTCCCATATGCAATAGCTCAATTACATTATCCAGGTAAGCAGAATCAGATCCTCCCGGCTCACAAATCGGAACCAGCATTTGAATCTCTTCCGGGGTAAAAAGACTGGATTCCAAAAGCGTCTCCTTGCTTTTCATCCAGTTTACATTTCCTTTAATGGTATTGATTTCTCCATTATGGGCCAAATAACGAAAGGGTTGAGAAAGTTTCCAGCTGGGAAAGGTATTGGTCGAGAAACGGGAGTGGACCAATGCCAGGCTGGATTTCATATCCGGGTCGGATAGATCCGGGAAATACTGAATAACCTGGTGAGTAGTTAACTGGCCCTTGTATATTAATGTTCTTGAAGAAAGAGATGCGAAGATAAATTCTTCCTGTGGGCCCAATAAATCCTGAATTTTATAGGTCACATATTTCCGGAAAACATAAAGTTTTCTTTCCAATTCGTCCTGGTCGGTATAGGTGAATTTAGGTTTAAGAAATAATTGTTCTATTTCCGGTGCGGCATCGAGAGCCGTTTTCCCTATTCCATCAGGATGGATAGGCACCTTTCTATAGCCTAATAATTCAAAGTGTAATTCCTGACAGGCCAGGCGGATAAAATCACGGCAAATGGATTGGGCCGATTTATTTTTCGGAAAGAAAGTCATTCCAACCCCATAGGTTCCCATTTGGGGGAGAATAAAACTTAGATTTTCCCATTGGGAAACGAAGAAATCATGAGGTACCTGGATTAGAATTCCAGCCCCGTCTCCGGTATTTTCATCAAAACCGCAGCCCCCTCTATGCTCCATATTGGAAAGCATGGTCAAACTATCCTGTACAAGGGAATGGGATCTAACGCCGTCTAAATGCGCTATAAAACCAATTCCACAGGAATCTTTTTCGAAGGATGAGCGGTATAAGCCTAAGGATTTTTTCCCCATTTTCATATTCACAAAATAGATTAGGCACAGAAAGTAGATTTTCTGTGTTGTGGTACATGCAATTGATTGGGTAACCTTAAAGGTACAAAAATTATATTAACAAGATGTTAAAAACAAAAAATTCATCTATTAAATTTTTTTTAAACCAAGAATACCTGTATTTAATTCCGAGACTTTATTAGCTAATAAAATTTTCGGGAAGGAGTTGGTCTGGAAAGCGTACTAAAGATATTTGATTTAAAGGAGAATAATTGAAGGGGTATACTATTTTTGTACAAACATGATTTTATGAGTTTCAGGATAGAAAAAGATACGATGGGGGAAGTACAGGTTCCCTCCCAGGCCTTATGGGGTGCCCAAACCGAGCGGTCAAGAAATAATTTCCGAATAGGTCCTGAAGGAAGCATGCCTATGGAAATTATTCAGGCCTTTGCTTATTTAAAAAAAGCAGCTGCCCAGACCAATTATGAATTAGGCGTTTTAAGTGCCGAAAAAAAAGATCTTATAGCGGCGGTCTGTGATGAGATATTAAGAGGAGATTTAAAAAATCAATTCCCTTTGGTAATATGGCAAACCGGATCGGGCACCCAGAGCAATATGAATGTGAATGAAGTCATTTCCCATAGAGCCCAAATCCTTAGTGGGGCTCAGATTGGGGAAGGGAAACCGGCTGTACACCCTAACGACGATGTCAATAAATCCCAATCCAGCAACGATACGTATCCGACGGCCTTGCATATTGCTGCCTATAAAGCGGTAGTAGAAAGCACCATACCAGGAGTACGGCTATTAGCCGAAATTTTAAGAAAGAAATCGGAAACCTTTCATTCCATTATAAAAATTGGTAGAACCCATTTAATGGATGCCACACCCTTAACCCTGGGTCAGGAATTTTCCGGTTATGTTTCCCAATTGGATCATGGTATAAAAGCCCTGGAGCATACCCTTTCCCATTTATCGGAATTGGCCCTGGGAGGCACCGCCGTTGGGACGGGGATCAATACCCCCAAGGGATATTCGGAGCTGGTGGCAAAAAAAATTGCTGAATTAACCGGATTGCCCTTTATTACCGCCCCAAATAAGTTTGAAGCCCTGGCTTCCCATGATGCCATAGTAGAAAGTCACGGGGCTTTAAAAGGATTGGCCGTTTCTTTAATGAAAATTGCCAATGATATTCGTATGCTGGCTTCCGGACCAAGAAGTGGTATTGGAGAAATCTTGATTCCTGAAAACGAGCCAGGATCCTCCATTATGCCGGGTAAGGTAAACCCCACCCAATGTGAGGCTATGACCATGGTTTGTGCACAGGTGATGGGAAATGATGTGGCTATTACCATTGGAGGTATGAGCGGGCATTATGAATTAAATGTGTTCAAACCCATGATGGCCTATAATTTCCTGCAATCGGCCACCCTTTTGGGCGATGCCTGCCGGTCTTTTTCCGAACATTGCGCCATTGGAATTGAGCCCAATTACCCTATTTTAAAACGAAATCTGGAAAATTCTCTTATGCTGGTAACCGCTTTGAATACCCATATTGGCTATGAAAATGCAGCTAAGATTGCAAAGAAGGCACATAAAGAAGGAACATCCCTGCGGGAAGCGGCCATGGAGCTCGGCTTATTAACTTCCAGCCAATTTGACGAATGGGTACGACCCGAAGATATGATTGGAGAATCCAAATGATACAAAATATTTATAAAAGCTTAAAT
>Ga0075019_10000010_pt1 | contig 129837 bp, 114 predicted proteins | sample ColStrG_CSR_2013_FD_71473 | JGI IMG/M metagenome (GOLD analysis project Ga0075019, IMG submission 71473) | Freshwater sediment microbial communities in response to fracking from Pennsylvania, USA - Cold Stream Run_MetaG_CSR_2013 | ecosystem: Environmental > Aquatic > Freshwater > Creek >...
GCCGACACCCTTTCAGTGATCAGCACCTACGTTGATGCGATCGTGATGCGTCACCCGCAGGAAGGCGCCGCGAGACTGGCGACCGGGTTCTCCGGCGGCATCCCGATTCTCAACGCCGGTGACGGCGCGAACCAACATCCGACCCAGACGCTGCTCGATCTCTTCACTATTCAGGAGACGCAAAGTCGTCTTAATCAGCTGAATGTGGCGATGGTCGGCGACCTGAAGTATGGCCGAACCGTGCACTCGCTGACGCAGGCGCTGGCGAAATTTGATGGCAACCGCTTCTTCTTTATCGCGCCCGATGCGCTGGCGATGCCGGCTTATATCACCGACATGCTGGATGAGAAGAATATCGCCTGGTCACGTCACGACAGCTTTGAAGAGGTGATGCCGCAGCTCGATATCCTCTACATGACGCGGGTGCAGAAAGAGCGGCTCGATCCGTCAGAATATGCCAACGTCAAAGCGCAGTTCATTCTGCGCGCTGCCGATCTCAATACGGCGCGCGACAACATGAAAGTGCTGCACCCACTGCCGCGCATCGACGAGATCACCACCGATGTCGATAAAACCCCATACGCCTGGTATTTTCAGCAGGCAGGTAACGGCATCTATGCGCGCCAGGCTCTGCTGGCACTGGTTTTAAACAGCGAACTCGCCCTGTAAGGAGATTCCCCCATGACGCAAGACAACAAATTGCAGGTCGAAGCGATCAAACGCGGCACGGTCATCGACCATATTCCGGCGCAGATCGGTTTTAAATTGCTCTCCCTGTTCCGGCTGACTGAAACCGATCAGCGCATTACCATTGGCCTGAATCTGCCCTCGGGGGAGATGGGCCGCAAAGATCTGATCAAAATTGAGAACACCTTTCTCACTGACGACCAGGTGAATCAGCTGGCGGTCTATGCGCCCCATGCTACGGTTAATCGCATCGACGACTATGAAGTGGTGGCAAAGATCGCCCCAACACTGCCGGATCACGTTGAACGGGTGCTGACCTGCCCCAACAGCAATTGCATCAGCCGCAGCGAGCCGGTCTTCTCCAGCTTTGCCGTTAAGCAGCGCGCCGACGATGTACATCTGAAGTGCAAATATTGCGAAAAAGAGTTCGCTCGCCATGTGGTGCTGGGTCACTGGTAATCGCCCTGCCCGATCTTATAATGGGCAGCACTGGCGGCATCGCCGCCTGACGACATAATCAAAGGAGCAATGATGTCTCGTGAAATCAGTACTGAAAAAGCCCCTGCCGCTATCGGTCCCTATGTTCAGGGAGTCGATCTGGGCAGCATGATCATCACCTCGGGTCAGATTCCGGTCGATCCGGCGACCGGCCAGGTGGCGGATGACGTTGCCGCACAGTCGCGTCAGTCACTGGAAAATGTGAAGGCGATTGTGGAAGCGGCGGGCCTGAAGGTCGGTGACATCGTAAAGACCACGGTGTTCGTGAAGGACTTAAATGATTTCGCCACGGTCAACGCGACCTATGAAGCGTTTTTCACGGAGCATAAGGCTCACTTTCCGGCGCGTTCCTGTGTCGAGGTGGCTCGTCTGCCAAAAGATGTGAAGATCGAAATCGAAGCGATTGCCCTTCGTCGCTAAGTGGGTTCTCACCGCCTCTCTCCGCTAATGCCGAAGAGAGGCGGTGAATCGCTTAACGTTTAGCCGGTCGCCACAGCCACAACAGCGCTATTGCCAGCGCAAACAGCACGCCAAAACCGACGCCGGTCGCCACCGCAGGCGCACCCGCCTTGATCGCCAGCGTATAGAACCCCAGCATGATCAGCATGGCGCTGTTCTCACCCAGGTTCTGCACCGCAATCGCATTGCCTGACCCGACGCTCTCTTTGCCCCGCGCCTGCAACAACGCATTCAGCGGCACGACAAAGAACCCCCCCAGCGCACCAATCAGCATCAGCACCAGATACGCATTCAACAAGGAATGCTGCAACGCAAAGACCACGACCATCACGCCAATCAGCACACCGGCGGGCATACAGCGACGCACCGTCTCCAGCGTCACCAGCTTCGCGGCCGCCGCGGCCCCCATCACAATCCCGATCGCGACCATGGCATTAAGGGTGGTGGGGGTTGTGTTGTCACTGATGCCCAGCGCCACCGGCACCCACAGCACCAGCAGGAAACGCAGCGTCACGCCTGCGCCCCAGAACAGGCTGGTGCCGAGCAGCGAGAAGCGCGTCTCTGCGTCGCGCCACAGCAGCGTGGCGGCGCTGAAAAAGCGGCGTACCATCACGCCGAACTGCCAGCTCTGACCAGGACGTGCCGCCTGCAGTTTTGGGATGAACAGGTTAGCCACCACCGCGATGCCGTAGGTCAGCGCACAGATCCCCAACGCCGCCAGCAGATGCCAGTCAGCCAGCATACCGCCCGCCACCGAGCCGAGCAGAATGGCGGCGATGGTCGATGCCTCCATCAGCCCGTTAGCTTTTACCAGCTTCTCGCCGTGGGTAATTTCACCGAGGATGCCATACTTCGCTGGAGAGTAGGCCGCTGCGCCCGCACCCACCAGGGTATAACCCAGGAAGGGATTAAAGCCGAAGCAGATCACCAGTGCGCCCAGCAGCTTCAGGCTGTTGGCGAGCATCATCACCCGCCCTTTCGCCATGCTGTCCGCCACCTGCCCGACAAAGGGCGCCAGCAGAATGTAGGCCGCGACAAATAGCATCTGCAGCACCGGCTGACTCCACTCGGGATAGTACTGACTTTTCAGCACGGCCAGCGTGGCAAACAGCAGCGCGTTATCGCCGAAGGCCGAAAAGAACTGGGCGATAATCACGGCGATCATGCCGCGTGACATCAACGGTGCATTACGATCAAGGCTCATGCCTGCTCCTCTTCCGCCATTTTTTTCAGCGTCACGTAATCGGGTTTACCGCTGCCCAGCTGCGGCAACGCCTTCATCACCCGGATATCACGCGGCAGTGCCAGTTCTGGCGCACCCAGCTCACGGGCCGCTTTCTGCAGTCGGTCGCGCGCCAGTTCGTTATCGGTGGTGAACAGCACCAGCGCTTCACCGCGCTGACCATCCGGGCGCAGCGAAGCGGCATGGTGTTTGTCCGGCGACGCCTTCAGGGCGATCTGCTCAACGATCTCCAGCGACACCATCTCACCGGCAATCTTCGCAAAGCGTTTGGCACGCCCCTGAATCTGGCAGAAACCGCCCTCATCGAAGCTGACAATATCACCGGTGTCATACCAGCCCGCTTCCTGATTGCCTTCGCCATCGTCGGCGACCGGCGCTTCCAGCACGCCAGGGTTCTCAACCCGCAGATAGCCTTTCATCACGTTCGGTCCACGCAGCTGCAGCCGTCCGCCCTGCTCAATGCCCGGCATCGACATCAGCCGCGAATCCATGCCCGGCAGAATGCGTCCTACGGTATGTGCCTTCGCCGCCATCGGCACGTTGATTGCCACGACCGGCGCGCACTCGGTGACGCCGTAGCCTTCGAGAATGCGAATGCCATACTTATCAATATAAAGCTGACGGGTGTTCTCCTGAAGCTTCTCCGCACCGGCAACGACATAGCGCAGGCGGGCGAAATCATAGGGCGCGGCAAAGCGTGCGTAGTTACCCAGGAAGGTTGAGGTGCCAAACAGCACGGTGCAGTTACGGTCGTAAACCAACTCCGGCACGATGCGATAGTGCAGCGGGCTGGGATAGAGGAAGACCTGAGCGCCGGTCATCAGCGGCGTAAACAGCCCGACGGTCAGACCAAACGCATGGAATAGCGGCAGCGCCGACATAAAGCGGTCGCGCGGGGTGAAGTCCGCTATGGTGCGGATCTGTTCGACGTTCGCCAGCAGGCTTTTATGCGAGTGCACCACACCTTTGGGATTGCCTTCAGAGCCGGAGGTAAACAGCACCATCGCGGCGTCTTCCGGCTGCTGGAGCAGCTGCGCGCGATGCGGCATCAGCAGATGCGCGATAATCCACAGCTTGTCCTTTCCCGTCACCGTATCTTTCAGGTCTTCCAGATAGATCCACTGCACGTCGTCAAGCCCCTGCGGCAGATGCCACAGATTGCCTTTGTCCAGGAACTGCCGCGACGTGAAGACGGTTTTGATCTGCGCGGCGGTCAGCGCCGCCCGCATGCCGTTAACGCCTGCGGTGTAGTTGAGCATCGCCGGAACGCGGCCGCGCAGTGATGCGCCGAAAATCGCCGCCGCCGTGACGGTGGTATTGGGTAATAGCAGCCCTACCACTTCACGCGGCTGGCTGTAGCGCTCCAGAATACGGCCTACGCCCAGCGACTTCTTCAGCAGGCCGTTGTAGCTGTCGGGTTTAAAATTCACATCTTCGATGCAGCGCTTAAACGCGCCATAACGAGTACGCGCCGCCAGAAACGCCTCAAACAGGGTTTCACGCGGACGCACCGCCATGCGCGCTTCCATCATCACGTGATGCAGATGCTCACCAGCCAGCACGCGCCGATCGCGCGCCCGTTTCGCCTCCGGCATGGGAATGCGGGTGGCAGGCAGAATGGTCAGGGTAATGCGCGGGAACAGGCGACGTTTAAACACACCGGCCAGACGTCCAAACGGCGTGAACTCTGCGCCTTCAATCCGCATCGGCACCACGTTAGCGCCCGAACGCGCCGCGACAAAACCCGCCCCGCTGTAGATCTTCATCAGCGATCCGGTGACGGTGATCCGTCCTTCCGGGAAGATCACCACCGGGCGGCCACTGTCGATCAGCCTGACCAACTGCTTCAGCGCCATGGGCCGCGTCGGATCCAGCGGCACAAAGTCGATAAAGGGTTTAACCAGACGCATAAACCAGCTTTCGCTGATGGTCGAATAGACGGCAAACACCGGCTTAACAGGCAAAAAAAGCGCCAGCAACATGCCGTCGAGAAATGACATATGGTTCGGCGTGATCAATACCTTCTGCTTATGCAGTTCGGCGACGTCGCCACGCAGTTCGACCCGCCATAACAGGCGAAATACCAGGCGTAATAATGTGAAAATCATGCCGGCTCCTTAGCATCGTGAAAAATAGCCCCTCACGATGCAGGATTTGATGCGGTTCGACAACAGAATTATCGGCAACCGGCTCCTCCTTCAGGGGGCCTGCCAGCCACCGCCCAGCGCCGCAATCAGTGCCACGCTGCTGACCCACTGCGTGCTCTGCAGCGTCAGCAAACTCTGCTGCGCACTCAGACTGCTGTTTTCAGTGGTTGCCACATCCAGATAGGTAATCATGCCCGCCTCATACTGCATCCGTGTCACCCGCGCGGAAGTCTGCGCCGCCTCAGTCGCACGCTGCTGCGCAGCGATCTCGCCCTGTAGGGTGTTCAGCTCCACCAGCTGATCTTCCACCTCCTGCATCGCGGTCAGCACCGTCTGACGATAGCTGGCGACGCTGGCATCCCAGCTGGCGCGCGCCTGATCGACCTGTGCGGAGGTCGCACCAAAGTCCAGTAGCGTGCCGCTCAGCTCCGGCCCCAGCGACCAGACCCGGTTCGGCAGCGAGAACAGCGAATGCAGCACCGAGGAGCTGGTGCCACCACTGGCACTCAGGGTCAGGTCGGGATAGTAACCGGCTACCGCCACACCCACCGCGGCATTGGCGGCGGCCATATTACGTTCAGCGTAAGCGATGTCGGGACGTCGCTGTAATAGCTGACCTGGCAGGCCCGCCGGCATAGCGGGCAGCGTGGCCGTCAGCGGCGCGGCGCTCAGACTGAATTCGGCGGGGGCTTTACCCACCAGCAGCGCAATGGCGTGCTCCATCTGCGCGCGCTGCCACTGATAATCCTGCGCCGAGGCACTGGCACTCTCCAGCTGCAGCTGTGCCTGAGCCAGGGTCGCGCGCGACGCGGTGCCCGCCTGATACTGGCTATTAATCACTTTCAGGTAGCGCTGATAGGCGTCAACGCTCTGCTGATAGAGCGCGATTTTCTGATCCATGATGCGCAACTGGAAATAGTCCTGAGCAAGCTCAGACTGGGCGCTCAGGGTGATATTGGCCAGTTCGGCCGCGCTGGCCGAAGCACTGGCGCGGTTCTCCTCCAGCGTGCGCCGCAGTTTGCCCCATAAATCCAGCTCCCAGCTGGCACTCAGCGACGCCTGATGGCTGCTGCTGGTGGTACGCACGCTGCTATCAGTGGCAGGGCTGCCGCTGCGCGTTATGCTGCCGTCATAGCCCAGCGAGGGAAACAGCGCCGCACGTGACTCTGCCGCCAATGCCTGCGCCTGCCGGTACAGCGCGGCATAATTCGCCACGTTCTGATTCGACACACTGACCTGACTCAGCAGCCCGCTCAGCGTGGCATCGTGATAAATCGCCCACCATTCGCCTTTGCGCTGATCATCAAGCGGTGTCGCCTGCTGCCAGCCTCTGGCCTCTTTATAGTGAATCGGCATCGCCACCGCCGGGCGCTGATAGTCGGGACCGACGCTACAGCCGCCCAGCAGCAGCATCACAACAAACGGGATAACAGGTTTCATGAATCAGGATTCCGCATGGCGCAGACGACGCCATTGACGTTGAGTGGCACGGCCCAGACGATCGAGCCAAAGATAAACAACCGGCGTGGTAAACAGCGTCAGCAGCTGGCTGAGCGCCAGTCCGCCCGCAATAGCGATCCCGAGTGGGCTGCGCAGGTCGGCATCACCGCCGCTGCCCAGCGCCAGCGGCAACGCGCCGAAAAAAGCAGCCAGCGTGGTCATCATGATGGGCCGAAAGCGCATCAGGCACGCCTGGGTGATCGCCTGCTGCGGCGACATGCCCTGCTGCCGCTCTGCGTCGATGGCGAAATCGATCATCATGATGGCATTCTTTTTCACGATGCCGATCAGCAGGATGATACCAATCAGCGCGATCACCGTGAGTTGCGTGTTGGTCAGCAGCAGCAGTAACATCGCCCCTACTCCCGCCGACGGCAGGGTCGAGAGGATCGTCAACGGATGGATGTAGCTCTCATAGAGCACGCCTAGCACGATATAGACCGCTGCCAGCGCTGCCAGAATCAGCCACGGCATGGTCGCGGTAAGCTGTGAAAAAGCGGCAGCGGTGCCAGCAAAACCGGCATGAATGGTTGACGGCAGGCCCAGCTTCGCCATCGCCTGTTTGATCAGTAACTGCGCCTGTTCCAGCGAGACACCCTCATTGAGATTGAATGCTACCGTGCTGGTGGCGGACTGTGCCTGATGCGCCACCGACAGCGGCGCGTTGCCACCGCTGAAGCGGGTAAAGGCGGAAAGCGGCACACGGTCACCGCTGTCGTTAATCACGTAGAGCTGCTGCAGCGTCTCCGGATTGGCGGTGTCGCTATCCTGCAGTGACATCACCACGTGATACTGATTCAGGGTGTGATAGAGCGTGGCGATCTGCCGCTGGCTAAACGCATTGTTCAGCAGCGTATCCAGCATTTCAACGTCGACGCCAAGCCGCGTAGCGCGGTCACGGTCAATTGTCAGTTCCACCTCCTGACCGCCGGTCTGCGAGTCGGAGTCCACGCTGTTAAGCTGGGGGATCGCCGCCAGCGCCGCCTGCACTTTCGGCGTCCAGACTCGCAGCAGCTCAAGATCGTCCGCCTGCAGGCTGTACTGGTATGTCGCGTTAGCGCTGCGTCCGCCAATGTGCAGATCCTGCGCCGCCATCAGGAACATCTGCGCCCCGGCGATGTGACTGGTTTTACGCGTCAGCCGGTTTGCCACTTCGGTGGCGGTGGCATCGCGCTGGCTAAACTCCTTAAGCCGCACAAAGAAGTTGGCGCTGTTGCGGGAGCCAAACATCCCGCTGCCCATCGACGACATCACGCTCTCTACCGCCGGATCTTCCTGAATGATCTGCGTGAACATCAGCATTTTCGGCTTCATCGCCTGAAACGAAATGTTCTGATCTGCGCGCAGCGCGCCCATCAGCAGCCCGGTATCCTGATTGGGAAAAAAGCCCTTCTGCACCACGGTGAAGAGAAAAACATTCAGCAAAACGGTCAGCAACAGGCTGAGTAGTGTCAGTTTCTGGTGGCGCATCACCCACTCCAGCCCGCGCCCGTAAGCAGCCAGCAGGCGATTCAGCTGGTTTTCAATATACTGATAGAGCGGATGCGGCCGCTGGCTGACGGGCGGTTTCGGTTTCAGCAGGCGCGCGCAGAGCATCGGCGTGAGGCTCAGCGAGACAAACAGCGAGATCAGTAGCGACACGGTGAGCGTCACGGCGAATTCGCGGAACAGCCGCCCGACAATGCTGCCCATCAGCAGGATCGGGATGAACACGGCGATCAGTGACACGGTCATCGACAGCACGGTGAAGCTCACCTCCTGCGCCCCGCGCAGAGCCGCCCGCAGCGGGCTCAGCCCGCGCTCAATATGACGGGTGATGTTCTCCAGCACCACAATTGCATCATCCACCACGAAGCCAGTGGAGATAATCAGCGCCATCAGCGACAGGTTATCCAGACTGTAACCGAGCAGGTACATCACCGCACAGGTGCCGATTAGCGACACCGGCAAGGCCAGCGCCGGAATGATCACCGCCTGCAGATTGCGCAGGAAAATAAATACCACCGCAATCACCAGCAGCACCGCAATCAGCAGCGTCTCTTCGGTGTCATACAGCGAGGCACGCACGCCAGGCGAACGATCAACCACCACTTTCAGCTGGCTATCAGCAGGAAGACTTTTTTCCAGCAACGGCAACTGCGCTTTTATCGCGTCGATGGTTTCCAGCATGTTGGCACCCGCCTGACGTTTGATGCCGATCATGACCGCAGGCGTGGCATTAAGAAATCCCGCCTGATAGCGATCTTCTACCGAGTCATAGACCGTGGCGACGTCGCGCAGCCGCACCGCATTGCCCTGCTGATAAGTGACGATCAGATCGCGATAACTGGCGGCCTTCTCCAGTTGACCATTACTGTCCACCAGCCACGACTGGTCACTGCCCTGTAAGATCCCTTTGGGCAGATTGGTGGTGCTGTTGGCAACGGCGGCGCGTACCGTCTCCAGCGAGATGCCATAGTGGATCAGCTTCAGCGGTTGCAGATCAATCCGCACCGCCGGTAAGGCGCTGCCCATCAGCGACACTTCGCCCACGCCCTGCACCTGCCCCATCGCCTGTTCGATTTTGCTCTCCGCCAGATCGTAGAGCTCACCTGGCGTGCGGGTGGCAGAGGTCAGCGCCAGCATCACAATCGGCGCATCTGAAGGGTTGGCTTTGCGATAGGTCGGCAGCGACGCCATCGCGCTCGGCAGTAAGCTGCGCGCCGCGTTAATCGCCGCCTGCACGTCGCGCGCCGCGCCGTTGATATCGCGGTCCAGCTCAAACTGCAGGATGATGCTGCTGGAGCCCTGCGAACTGCTGGAGGTCATCTCGCTGATACCGGCAATCTGCCCCAGCGACCGTTCCAGTGGGGTGGCGACCGTCGCCGCCATCGTTTCCGGGCTGGCTCCGGCCAGGCTAGCGCTGACCATAATGGTCGGGAAATCGACCTGCGGCAGGGGTGCCACCGGCAACAGCCGGTAGCCCAGCGCGCCGAGCAGCAGGATTGCCAGCGTCAGCAACAGCGTCGCCACCGGACGAAAGATAAACAACCGGGTCAGATTCATTGTCCGCTCCGGGCCTGATGCTGGCGACGTTTCACCCAGGCATTGCCGCGCTGTGCCAGCGCATCAAACCAGAGGTAGATCACCGGCGTGGAGAAGAGCGTCAGCACCTGACTGACAATCAGCCCGCCGACAATCACCAACCCCAGCGGCTGTCGCAACTCTGCGCCCGAGCCGGAAGCCAGCATCAGCGGTAACGCACCGAGCAGTGCCGCCATCGTCGTCATCAGAATCGGCCGGAAACGCAGCAGGCAGGCCTGATGAATCGCGTCTCGCGCGCTGAGGTGCTGTTGCTGCTCCGCCTCCAGCGCGAAGTCGATCATCATAATGGCGTTCTTTTTCACGATGCCGATCAGCAGGATCACCCCAATCAGCGCAATCAGGCTGAATTCGGTGCCCGCCAGCAGCAGCGTCAGCAGCGCGCCCACCGCCGCGGAAGGCAGCGTAGAGAGAATAGTGACCGGATGAATAAAGCTTTCGTAAAGGATGCCGAGCACCACATACATGGTGATCAGCGCTGCCAGTATCAGCCACAGGGTATTGCCGGTGGCGCTCTGAAACGCCGAGGTTTCTCCCTGATAACGCAGGGTGGTACTCTCCGGCAGATGCAGTTGCTGCCGCACCTCCGCTATCGCCCGCTGTCCATCCTCCAGCGAATAGCCCGGATTAAGGTTGAAAGAGATCATTACCGCCGGGAACTGGTTCAGCCGCATGTGCATCAGCGAGCCGGTGCGCTGATGAATAGTGGCGATAGCAGTGAGTTTCACCATCCCGCTGCTGGTGGTGGTGGTGTCAGAGGATGAGGTGGATGCTGACGTTGATGAGGATGTGGAGGTTGATGAAGCCGTGCTGGTGGATGACGACGACGAACTGCTGCTGGAGGACGGCTGCAAATAAACCTCATCAAACGACGCCGGGCCCTGCTGATAGGCCGGTGCCACTTCCAGTACGACCCGATACTGATTCGATTGGGTAAAAATGGTCGACACCAGACGCTGACCAAAAGCGTTATAAAGTGCGGTATCCACGTCCGACGCGGTGATACCGAAGCGCGCTGCCTTGTCGCGATTCAGTTCAACGTAAGAGACACGCCCCTGATCCTGCAGATTACTCACCACACCATTAAACTCGGGCCGCTGCTGCAACGCCGCGACCAGTTTCGGTGAAGCGCTGACCAGATTTTCACTGTCAGCATCGTCGAGTGTGAACTGATACTGACTCGGCGACACCTGATCGTTGACGGTGAGATCCTGCGCCGGCTGGAGATAGAGCCGGATACCCGCCACGTCGGCCGTTGCCTGTTGCAATTGTTTAATCACCTCATCCGCCTTCACATCACGCGAGGCAAACGGCTTAAGGTTTATCTGCAACCGCCCGCTGTTGAGGCTGGTATTCGTGCCATCGATACCGATAGTCGATGACACGCTCTCCACCGCCGGGTTTTTCAGGATCAGCTTAGAGAGCGCCTGCTGCCGCGTTGCCATGGCCTTGAACGAGACATCCTGTGAAGCAACGGTAATGCCCTGAATCAGCCCGGTATCCTGGGTCGGGAAGAAACCTTTTGGCACCACCAGATAGAGCAGCGCCGTCAGGCCGAAGGTCGCCAGCGCCACCAGCAGCGTCAGCTTCTGATGGTTCAGCACCACGGTCAGCAGCCGATCATAGCCGCGTACCAGATTGTCAAACAGCTCGCCGCCCTTGCGGGCAAACACCGACTGCTGCTCTGGCGGAATGTGACGCAGCAGATAAGCGCACAGCATCGGCGTCAGGGTCAGTGACACTAACATTGATACCAGAATCGCCACCGCCAGGGTAATCGCGAACTCCCGGAAGAGTCGCCCGACCACATCGCCCATAAACAGCAGCGGGATCAGCACTGCAATCAGCGAAAAGGTCAGTGAGATAATGGTGAAACCAATCTGCTGTGAGCCTTTCAGCGCCGCCTCCATCGGTGACTCGCCCTGCTCCAGCCGTCGTGAAATGTTTTCCACCACCACGATGGCGTCATCAATCACAAAGCCGGTAGCGATAGTCAGCGCCATCAGCGACAGGTTGTTAAGGCTGAAACCGGCCAGATACATCACACCAAAGGTGCCGACCAGTGACAGCGGTACCGCCACGCTGGGAATCAGCGTTGCCGCGACATTGCGCAGGAACAGGAAGGTCACCATCACTACCAGCGCAATCGACAGCATCAGCTCAAACTGTACATCGCTGATCGAGGCGCGAATGGTCTGAGTACGATCGGAGAGAATCGTCATCTTCACGCCATCCGGCAGTGCCGCCTGCAGCGCAGGGAGTTGCGCCTTAATGTTGTCTACCACCTGGATCACGTTAGCCCCCGGCTGGCGCTGCACGCTGATCACAATCGCCGGCTGGTTATTGGCCCATGCCGACTGGAAGCTGTTTTCCGGACCCTGTTCGATATGAGCGATATCTTTCAGGCGCAGCGCAGCACCATTCTCATAGCTGAGGATCAGGTTGCCGTACTCTTCAGCAGTGCGCAGCTGGTCGTTGGCGTCAATGGTCACTGAATGATATTTACCGTCAAAGCCGCCTTTGGAGCCATTGACGTTGCTGTTGCCAATCAGCGTATTCACCGCCTCCAGCGTCAGATGATGCGCCGCCAGAGCCTGAGGATTCATCTGCACCCGGATTGCTGGCTGATGACCGCCCGCCAGTGTCACCATGCCGACACCCGAAATCTGCGACAGCTTCAGCGCCACCCGGGTATTCACCAGATCCTGCACCCCAGTCAGCGGCAGAGTGTCGGAACTGGCCGCCAGCGTCACCACCGCGCTGTCCGCCGGGTTGACCTTTTTATAGGTCGGCGGATTAGGCAGGTCGTCGGGCAGCAGGTTATTCGCCGCATTGATCGCCGCCTGCACCTCCTGCTCGGCGACATCCAGCGACAGATCGAGGCTAAACTTCAGAGTAATAATCGACGAGCCGCTGGCGCTGGTGGAGCTCATCTGGCTCAGCCCCGCCATCTGCCCTAACTGCCGCTCCAGCGGCGACGTGACTGACGACGCCATCACATCCGGACTGGCGCCGGGATAAAGCGTGGTGACCTGAATAGTCGGATAGTCGACCTGCGGCAGCGCCGAGGTCGACAGGAATTTATAAGCAAAGATGCCCGCGATCAGCACACCGACCATCAGCAGAATGGTGGCGACCGGACGCAGAATAAACAGGCGTGATGGATTCATTTCGACACAGCACCGGTAGCGGGCGTCTCATCCGCCAGCGACACTTTGCTGCCGCTGGTCAGACGATCGATCCCTTCGGTGACCAGTCGATCGCCCGGCGACACGCCGCTGAGGATCGCCTGCTGATCGTCACCGAAAGCGGGGCCGGTGGTGACGGCTTTGCGCGTGACGCTGTGGTCCTGATTGATCACGAACACAAAGCTGCCGTCGCTGCTCAACTGCAGCGCCTGCACCGGGATCACCGTCGCGCCTTTCAGCACCTGGGTTTGCAGCCGCAGATTGACAAACTGGTTAGCAAACAGTGACTCATCCTGGTTGGCAAACACCGCTTTCAGCGCCACGGTGCCGGTGGCGGTGTCGATCTGGTTGCTGATGAACTTCACTTCGCCACTGCCGATCTGATGCTGGTTTTCCTGATCAAACAGCGTGGCGGGCAGGCTCTTCCCCTGATGCAGTACGCTGACCAGGGTCGGGATTTCGCTTTGTGGCACGCTGAAGGTCACGGCGGCGGGCTGCATCTGAGTAATAGTCACCAGACCAGTGCTGTCAGAGGTTTGTACCATGTTACCGGGATCGACCTGCCGCAGGCCGACGCGTCCACTGATCGGTGCCGTGATGCGGGCATATTCAATGCTCAGCTTCGCACTGGCGATCTGTGCCTGATCGGCGGCGACGGCACCGCGATACTGCCCGACGGTGGCAATCTGGCTGTCCAGATCCTGGCGCGCCAGCGCATCCTGCGCCGCCAGTTTGCGGTAGCGCGCCAGCGTCAGCTCGGCGCTTTTCAGCAGCGCCTGATTTTCGCTGAGTTCGCCCTGATACTGGTTCAGCGTCGCCTGATAGCTGCGCGGATCGATCTGCGCCAGCAAGTGCCCGGCACTGACCTTCTGACCCTCGGTAAAGAAAACCTGTTCCAACTGGCCATCAACCCGGCTGGTCACCGTCACGCTGGCGTTGGGGATCACCGTGCCGAGCGCATTCAGCCATACCGGCACATCCGCCGTGCTGGCGACACCGCTGTGTACCAGCGTCGCCCCTCCACCCATCGAGCCAGGCGTACCGGGCTTGCCCGGCGGCATCCCCTCGCCCGGCCCGTGACCCGCCGACAGCAGACGCCAGATAATGCCAGCGATAATCGTGGCCACCAGTAACAGGAGCAGCCATTTAAGCCCAAAAGTACGCGCCGGGCGAGAAAGGTGAGTCATCGTCAAACTCTTCAGATAAGCAAAAAAAGAAATCCCGGAACGTGCGGAATGCGGCAGTGAAAACCCATTGCGGCGAGCAAAAAACCGCCAGGCTTCACGGCGGCCATTATCGGTGAAAGGCGGCACGCCTTTCTATTGGTAAACTGTCAGGATTTCGTTAAGAACAATGATGATTTAGCGACTGTTTTTACAGTGGGAATGCCAGGGTTAGCCAGGCAAAAGAACACCACGCATCTGCGTGGATTGGTGTAATAACAGGATTCTCACTGCCGAAGCGGTGTTGCTATCACACTTATTAATCCCTCTGGGGCAGCTATCCTCGCACTGATTGACCTCGCGAAAAAAGCGGGAAAACGCAACCAAATTACGGTAAGTGTAACGAGTTGTGAATCTCTTTCACACCTCGCTTACACTCTGATTTTTCTAGGATTTAACCGAAGGATTGGCCGGAGGTTTGGTATAGATGGCATCCGGCGCAATGTTCATGTGTTTCAGTACCGGCCCCATGATATTACCGAATACCGGTGCGGCAACCGAGCCACCAAAGTGATCGCCCGCCGTCGGATGGTTGATCATAACCACCAGTGCTACTTCAGGATGGCTGGCTGGAGCAAGACCAGCGGTATAGTTGACGTACCCGCCATCATATTTGCCGCTGGCGCCCATTTTTTCAGCCGTACCGGTTTTGGTCGCCAGACGGTAGCCCGGTACAGCTGCTTTCAGCCCGGTTCCGCCCGGCAGGACATCGCTCTCCAGCATATGCACCACTTCTTTCACCGTTTCCGGATTAGCCACCTGCCGTCCCATGACCGGTGGCGTGACGCGGGTGATCGACAGCGGACGGTAAATGCCATAAGAGCCGAGCGTGGCGTATTCGCGGGCAATCTGCAGTGGCGTCACTCGCAGGCCATAGCCAAAGGAGAAAGTGGCCCGCTCAATATCGGCCCAGCGGGTGCGGTGCAACGGAAAGTAACCGACGCTTTCGCCAGTCAGCCCTAATCCGGTCGGTTTGCCCAGGCCGAACGCATGATAAGTATTCACCAGCGCTTCGGCGGGCATCGCCAGTGCGAGGTGTGATACCCCGATGTCGCTCGATTTTTGCAAAATGCCGGTCATGGTCAGGCGCGGCCAGTGGCCGACGTCGCGGATCAGGTGGCCGTTAACGCTGTAAGGCGTGGTGTCGATCACCGAGTCCGGGCGCACCAGGTGGCGCTCCAGCGCTTCCATCACCACTAACGGCTTGACGGTTGATCCCGGTTCATAACTGTCATTGATGGCAGAGTTACGCATCTGCGCCGGAGTGGCCCCTTCATAGTTGTTGGGGTTAAACGACGGATAGGAGGCCATTGCCAGAATCTCGCCGGTGTCGATCTTCACCAGCACGGCGGCACCCGAATCCGCCTTGTTAATCAGCACGCCATCACGCAGTTTGCTGTAGAGCGTGTACTGGTCATATTTGTCGATGCTGAGCTGCACCGTCGGCGGCTGCGTCGGCGGCTGGTAGTTGATCATCGCGATGATATTGCCCGCCGCATCCTGACGATAGACCTCTTTGCCCGGCTCGCCCTGCAACACTTTATCAAAGCCTTTTTCCAGTCCGTTCAGACCGACGTTATCCGCCCCCACGATGCCGATCAGCGGCGCAGAGGCTTCGCTCATCGGATAGAAACGGCTGTCGTCATAGACTTCGCTGATGCCTTTCAGCTTCAGCTCTTTAATGTCTTTGGCGATGCCCAGTTCGACTTTACGCCCCAGATAGAGGAAGCGACGTTTCGGGTTGGCGGTGATCTGTGCGGCCAGCTCTTCGGAACGGGTGTTAAGCGCCGCAGCAAGGTAGGTCCATTTAACACTGGTAAAATCCGGGTTGCTCTCCAGCACGCGCTGCGGATCGGCGATGACGTCGCGCGAAGGCACGCTAAGCGCCAGCGCTTCACCGTTACGATCCAGCAAGGTTCCGCGGCTGGTGGGCAGTGTCACCGTACGCAGCGATCGCTGATCTGCTTCATGCTCCAGCATCGGCTGATTCAGGAACTGCAGGTCCGCTACGCGCGCCAGCAACACCACCAGACAGGTCATGACACCCAGGCAGATCAGCCGAAAACGAAAAGGGTTAAACGGCGCTTTTATCTGGTCTTTTCCCAGTAGTTTTTTAATCCGGGGCATGGCATTCCGCTGCGCAAAATAAAGAGAAAGGGGTAAGTGCCAGCAGTTATAAAGAAAGCGCTGGCCGTATAACAGGAAAACTGTGTATCAGTTCGTTATCGGCAGCAAATTTTGGGCAAAAAAAACCTGCGCATCTGCGCAGGTTGGTGTAATCAAAAAAATTTATTGATGTTCACCCATCAATACCTCTGGGACCCTGACTGTAGCAAGGGGGATTGATCGGCTGCCATCACTCAAACGCAACAGTTACCGGCAAAATGTAACCAGCCATGAGATCCTTACGCTATTGTGCAATCCTGATGTTTTTTGATTTCCACCAGGCAACTCATGGCGTTTGGCCCCTGCGTCAGTGACGAGGTCCCGATGTCGAGCGTCAGCACGTTGGGGTTACCCGCGCGATCATGTGGCTGCCACACCCTGCCGAAGCCGGGATCAAACCAGGCGCCGGTGGCGATAATCACCACGCCCTGCGTCACGCCCTCCGTGATCCGCACGCCCGCCAGCATCACGCCGCGCGCGTTGCTTACCTCAATCTCGTCGCCCTCCACCAGCCCGCGCGCTGCCGCATCGTGCGAATGCATGTAAAGGGTTTCGTGTCCGGCAGTTTTATTGCCCTGCACCGTGTTGGTGGCATCCAGCTGGCTGTGTAAACGGTCGGACGGCTGAATCGAGATCATATGCAACGGATAATCGCGGCTGACCGACGAACCGAGCCACTCCTGCGGTTCACGCCATTCCGGATGGCCGGCGAAATCGTCCAGCTGGTAATCCGCAATGGTCTGACTGAAGAGCTCGATTTTGCCGCTGGCGGTGTTGATTGGATTCGCCTGTGGATCGGCACGGAAATCATCCATAAACTGATAGGGCTTGCCACCTTCGGGGATTTCTACAAAACCGCGCTGCCAGAACGCCTCAAATTCAGGGAAGTCGATGCCTTTGCGCTGGTGTGCGGCCGCGCACTGCTGATAGAGGTGCGCAATCCACTGCATCTCGTTGCGCCCTTCGGTGAAGGTATCACGGTAGCCCAGGCGCTCTGCGAGATCGGCAAAGATATCAAAGTCATTGCGCGCCTGATGCTGCGGTTTAATCGCCTGATGCATCGCCAGCACAAAGCGATCACGTGAGGAGCCGCCGATGTCATTGCGCTCCAGCGTGGTGGTGGCGGGCAGCACAATGTCCGCCATCTGCGCGGCGGGCGTCCAGACGATATCCTGCACCACGACCGTATCGGGGCGTTGCCAGCCCTCCACCAGCCGGTTCAGCTGCTGGTGATGGTGAAAAGGATTGCCGCCCGCCCAGTGCACCATATGAATGTCGGGATAGTGCAGAGTTTCGCCCTGGAAGCGGTAAGGCTGGCCGGGATTGAGCAGCATATCGCTGATCCGCGCCACCGGAATCGACAGCCCGGCAGGATTGGGGCCGGTGCTCATCATCGGGGCTGGTCCCTCCTGGCGTGGGTTGCCGACGCTGTTCATCGAACCGTGACCAAAGGAGAAGCCCGCGCCAGGCAGGCCAGGCTGACCGAGCATCGACGACAGCGCAATCATCATCCAGTAAGGCTGTTCACCGCGATGGGCGCGCTGAACGGAATAGGAACAGGTGATAAAACTGCGCTTACCGGTAAGTTGCTGCGCCAGCTGCACAATGCGATCGGCCGGGATACCGGTAATGCGACTGGCCCAGCCGGCCGTTTTCGCCACGCCGTCCGTCTCGCCCAGCAGATAGGCGCGCAGCTGCGGCCAGCCGGTGCAATGGCTGGCGAGAAACGCTTCGTCAACCGCGCCACGCTGGGTAATCTCATGACCCAGCGCCAGCATCAGCGCCACATCGGTATTAGGGCGTATTGGGATCCACTCGGCGTTAACAAATTCCGGACAGTCATCGCGCATCGGGCTGATGTTGATCACCGGCGTACCTTTTGCCGCCAGCTGCATTAACGCCGGTTTCAGGCTGTGCTGCCCTGCACCACCCGAGGCGACCTGGGCGTTTTTCAGCGCCAGACCACCAAAGGCGACAAAAATTTCTGCATGATCCACCACCTGCGGCCATTCGGTAACGCGCCCGGTCAGCGGCATATAGGTGCCAATCACATAGGGCAGGAAGAACTGCGCAGCGCCCCAGCTGTAGTTACCCTGTTGATCAACGCCGCCGCCGCCCTGAAAGTAGAAGCGACGAACCAGCGTGCGGGCATGATTGACGCGACCGGCCGATGACCAGCCGTAAGAGCCGTTGAAAATGCCCGACGCACCATAGCGCTCGCGAATGCGGCGATTCTCCTCCGCGATCAGATCCAGCGCGGTTTCCCAGTCGACTTCAACAAAATCTTCCCGGCCACGCAGCGTACGGTCGCTCTTCTCGCGTGACTTCAGCCACGAGCGCCGCACCATTGGCTGGCGAATGCGTTTATCGGAATAGACCAGTTCGGGAATGGTGTGGATCATCGGCGACGGATCGGCATCGGCGAAGAAAGGTTCGCAGCCAATCAGGCGATCGTTTTCAGTGACGGCGGTAAAGGCGCCCCAGTGCGCCAGATGTGGCACTTTGGTTTTCATCGTTGTTTTTCACGGTAGCCTGATGGGAGATTGAGCATAACATGGTGCGACGTCTCAGCAGAAGATGTGCCTGCGGGTCCGATTTTGCCCCTTTTGCGACGACGCTGACATTCTGCCGGGTTGATGTGTCCGCCCTTTTCCGTAACACTGATGCGATGTGTAAACGTTTTCCCCCAAGCAGGTCAACGCATGGCTACCATAAAGGATGTTGCGCGACTGGCTGGCGTTTCTGTCGCCACAGTCTCCCGTGTAATCAATAATTCTCCCAAAGCCAGCGACAGCTCCCGACAGGCCGTAGGCCAGGCGATGGAGCAGCTTCAGTATCACCCAAATGCCAATGCACGCGCGCTGGCCCAGCAATCAACCGAAACGCTCGGGCTGATTGTCGGTGACGTCTCCGATCCCTTTTTTGGCGCAATGGTTAAAGCCGTGGATGAGGTGGCAGGCAACACCGGGAACTTTTTACTGATTGGTAACGGTTACCATAATGAGCAAAAAGAGCGACAGGCGATTGAACAGCTGATGCGTCACCGCTGCGCAGCGCTGGTGGTTCACGCCAAGAAAATCCCCGACGCAGAACTGGAAGTGCTGATGAAGCAGGTGCCGGGTATGGTACTGCTGAACCGACTGATAAAAGGCTTTGAAAAGCGCTGCATCGCGCTTGACGATCGCTATGGTGCCTGGCTGGCGACCCGTCATCTGATCCAGCTTGGCCATCAGAATATTGCCTTTATCTGCTCGACTCACACCATTTCCGACGCCGAAGATCGCCTGCAGGGTTACTACGATGCGCTGAAAGAACACGGCTTGCCGTGCAGCGATCGGCTGGTCACCTGGGGTGAACCGGATGAAGTAGGCGGTGAGCAGGCGATGACGGAACTATTGGGTCGCGGCAGGAGTTTTACCGCCGTCGCCTGCTACAACGACTCAATGGCGGCAGGGGCACTGGCGGTGCTGAGCGATAACGGCGTCCGCGTGCCGGAAGAGATGTCGTTGATCGGCTTCGACGATGTGCTGGTTTCGCGTTATGTGCGACCGCGCCTTACCACCGTCCGCTATCCGATTGTCACCATGGCACAGCAGGCGGCCCAGCTGGCACTGGCGCTGGCCAACGATCTGCCGCTGCCGGAAGTGACCCACATGTTCAGCCCGACGCTGGTACGCCGCCACTCGGTCAGCGGCCCGGCCTGACGCCGCGGTTACTGAAAAGCACGCAACAGCGTCTCCAGCGGCCTGACCAGCGCAATCACCGTTTCATCCTGTACCTCGGTGGCGGCATCCAGTGTCGCCTGCATCTTCGCCACTTCGCTGGCACCAAACGCCTGATTGCGTCCGTAAGCATTAACCAGCGCGATGCCCATGGCGGTCAGTACCTCAATCTGCTGTACGCTGTGTGCCAGCGGCTTCAGCGTTGCGCTGGCGTTAATCATCGGCAGCACCGCGATGGTGTTGTCCTGCCAGCGCTGCAGCGGGGCGCGAACCGCAGAGGCGGCAGCCGGATTTTTACGATTGGCGATCAATACGGCGACCTGCTGTTGCAGCTGGCGTACCGCTTCACTCTCAGCGGGCAGCACATCTGCCAGCCGGTTTAAGGGTTCATGGTAGTCGTAGTGGCCCGCCTGATACTTGAGATGCTGGCGCGTGTAGTATTGCGCCGGTTCCAGCACCTCGGCCAGAACCCGTAGTGGGGCGATATCGTGACCATCGGCCAGCCGCATCATTTGCTGCTCTGTCTGCGCATGTTGCAGCGTACCAACCGATATGCTGCTCCAGCTATCCATCGCCGCCAGCCGCGAATACAGGGAGTCGGTGTTGGTGACATTCGGTGCCGACCATAACCGCTCAGCCACCACAAAGGCACGTGGCCACAATTTGGTATCAATAATCTGGCTGTTGATGTTTTCCGCCCACAGCGCCGCCTCACCACCCAGCAGATTTTGCTGTACCTGTTCTGGCGAGGGCAGCACGGGCGCGATGCCCGCAGGCGGCTGTGTCAGACGTTGACCGCTGGTGGGATAACGCACGTTGCCCACCTCGATATAACCCTTGAGTGCCTGCTGTTGCAGCGTGACCACCGGCTGGAACGGCCCCATCCAGCTATCCACGCTAAATTGCACCTGCCGGGTAGAGAGCCAGTTGATCTGATTGACCATCCGCCGGGCTTTGCCATCAAAGTCGATATAACCGCGCCAGCCTGCCTCTCCCTGAATCAACGTAAAGCTGCCCTTTACCGGGCTGCCTTTCAGCCGTGGCATAGTGAATGACCAGCTCTGCGCCTGATCGCCTGGCCGCAGACGATCCTGGCCGTTAAGCCCCTGCGGCATGATCTCATTGCTGTAGTGATAGCGGGCAGGCTGGGGCTGGTCGAGGTAGAAGCCGGTGGAGAGGATGCCGCGGTAATTCTCTTTTGCCAGCGCACTTAGCGCATCCTGGCCCTGCCACGACTGGATCAGAATGCTGCGCGGCAGATCGGGATGGGCAATCTCATCCCAGCCCACCATCTGACGGTGATGGGCTTCCAGAATTTTTTCCACCCGCTGATTGAAGTACGCCTGTAGCGCATGGGCATCTTTCAGATCGTGGTCGCGCATAAACTGCTGAATAGCGGGTGAGTCGTTCCACTGTGCTGGATCCACCTCATCGCCACCAATGTGCAGCCAGGGATCGGGGAAAATCGCCGCCATCTCACCCACCAGGGTGTCGATCACCTGATAAACCTGTTCGTTGCTGGGATCGAGCAGCGGTTTAAAGACGCCCCAGCCGCGCTCCATCTGATAATTTCCCGGCGCGCTGATAAGCTCAGGCATCGCCACCGCAAGCGCAGAGGCATGTCCCGGCATATCCAGTTCTGGTACCACACGCACCCCGCGATCGGTGGCATATTTCACAATCTCACGCATCTGCTGCTGGCTGTAATAGTTGCCATCGCTGGCTTTCTGCTGCAGCTGGGGATAGTGGCTGGAGGCGAAGCGCCAGCCCTGATCATCGGTGAGATGCCAGTGAAAGACGTTCATTCGCGCGGCGGCGATGCCGTCGATCTGACGCTTAAGCGTCTCCACCGGCATAAAGTGACGCGCAGTGTCGATCAGCACACCGCGCCATGGGAAGCGCGGGTAATCGTGGATGGTGACATAAGGAATAGTCGTGCCCTGTGCGCCATTTTGTATTAGCTGTAGCAGGGTTTCCATGCCGCGCATCGCGCCAAAACGGTCGGGCGCAGTTAACACGACGCCTTCGCCATCGACCTGTAAATGATAGCTCTCGTCGCTATCGGGCAGCGGCAGCGGGTCCACTGCCTTAGCGATCACGATGCGGATAGTCGGTGCTGTCACTGGCTGGGTGGCGGGTAACAGCGGCCAGCCGGTCTGATTGCTGATGCGCTCCAGCCAGCGTGCTTCGGCACCCGCCAGATGATCACCAGAGATTTGCAGCGTCAGCTGCGGCGTCAGAGTGAGTGCGCCGCCGCTGGTGGTCTGCTCCACCTGTTGCGGCCAGGGCATCAGCGGCAGCGCACTGGCCAGGGTTATCGGGCTAAGGGCTGAGAGCAGAAGCAGAGAACGGGGTAACCACATTGGCGGGCGTCCTTGTAACGTCAACGGTTTGACAGCGCAGAACTTTGATTAAAGTTGCTGCACGCCGTTCCGCCAGTGAATCCTGCAGGAAACCTGAAAAATGACCCGATTTTTTTACATTAGTCGGAATTTCTGCCGGGTTGAAGCTTCCTTGTTTCAGGTCAAATCAGATCGCAATAATTCTCAGCAATCACTACATGTAGGGAATAGAATCCTTTTTACCCCCATATGTAGTTTACGGAGAGAGAAATGGCGACGGTGGTAATCAAGCGGGATGGATGCAGGACAGGCTTTGATGCGCAGCGTATTGAGCAGGCCGTGGCGGCAGCGGCAGGAGCAGCAGACGTCGACGATGTGGCCTGGTGCGCGCAGGTCGCCGAGCGCGTGGCATTGCGGCTGGCCGATCGTCCCGAAGTGGATATCCGTGAAATTCAGTGTGCGGTAGAAGAGACGCTGATGGCGGGCCCCTACCCTCAACTGGCCCGCGCCTACATTGAATACCGCCACGATCGCGATGTTGCCCGCGATCGTCAGAGCCAGTTACACCACGCTATTCGCGGACTGGTCGATCAGACCAATCCGGCGCTGCTGAACGAGAATGCCAACAAAGACAGCAAAGTGATCCCGACACAGCGCGATCTGCTGGCCGGGATCGTCGCAAAGCATTACGCACAACAGCAGATCCTGCCGCGCGATGTGGTGCTGGCGCACGAGCGCGGCGAGATCCACTATCACGATCTCGACTATTCGCCGTTCTTTCCGATGTTCAACTGCATGCTGATCGATCTTAAAGGCATGCTGACCAACGGTTTTAAAATGGGCAATGCCGAGATCGAGCCACCTAAATCGATCGCCACCGCCACCGCCGTGACAGCACAGATCATCGCGCAGGTCGCCAGCCACATTTATGGCGGCACCACCATTAATCGTATTGACGAAGTGCTGGCCCCGTTTGTTGAGCAGAGCTATGCCCGGCATCTGGCGATTGCTAAGCAATGGCAGATCCCGCAAGCAGAGCAGTATGCGCGCCAGCGTACAGAGAAAGAGTGCTACGACGCCTTTCAGTCGCTGGAGTATGAGGTAAACACCCTGCACACCGCCAACGGTCAGACCCCATTTGTCACCTTTGGTTTCGGACTGGGAACGGACTGGGCTGCCCGCCTGATTCAGCAATCGATTCTGCTTAACCGACTGGCTGGCCTGGGTAAAAATCGCAAAACAGCAGTGTTCCCAAAACTGGTTTTCAGCATTCGCGAAGGTATCAACCGACGGGCGGGCGACGTTAATTATGACATCAAGCAACTGGCGCTGGAGTGCGCCAGTAAGCGGATGTATCCCGACATACTCAATTACGATCAGGTGGTTAAAGTCACTGGCTCGTTCAAAACGCCGATGGGCTGCCGCAGCTTCCTTGGCGTGTATGAAGAGAATGGTGAACAGATTCATGAGGGGCGCAACAATATTGGGGTGATTAGCCTGAACCTGCCGCGCATCGCACTGGAAGCAGGCGGTGATGAAGCGCGCTTCTGGACCCTGCTCGATGCGCGACTGCTGCTGGCTAAGCGGGCGCTGATGACGCGGGTGGCACGGCTGGAGAAGACCAAAGCACGCGTTGCCCCCATTCTTTATATGGAAGGGGCTTGTGGCGTTCGGCTGAATGCGGATGATGAAGTGGGTCCCATTTTCCGTAATGGCCGGGCGTCCCTGTCGCTGGGCTATATCGGCCTGCACGAAACACTGAATGCGCTTAGCGGAGGGCATCAGCATCCTTATGATGATGCGGCACTGCGCGCCAAAGGGGTGGAGATCATTGCCTATCTGCGTGAGGCAACCGAGCGCTGGAAAGCGGAGACCCACTACGGTTTCAGCCTCTATAGCACGCCAAGCGAGAATCTTTGCGACCGCTTCTGCCGCCTTGATGCGGCGCAGTTTGGTCTGGTGCCGGGCGTCACTGACAAGGGCTATTACACCAACAGCTTCCATCTCGACGTAGAGAAGAAAGTGAATCCTTACGACAAAATCGACTTTGAAGCGCCCTATCCGCCGCTGGCGAATGGCGGATTCATCTGTTACGGCGAATACCCGAACGTGCAGCACAACCTCAAGGCGCTGGAAGATGTCTGGGATTACAGTTACGACCGCGTGCCTTACTACGGCACGAATACCCCAATTGATGAGTGCTACGAGTGCGGCTTCAACGGCGAGTTTACCTGTACCAGCCGCGGCTTCACCTGCCCGAACTGCGGTAACCACGATCCGGCGCGTGTCTCCGTCACCCGGCGGGTCTGCGGCTATCTGGGCAGCCCGGATGCGCGACCCTTTAACGCCGGTAAACAGCAGGAAGTACAGCGTCGGGTGAAGCATCTCGCAGAAGGGCCGCAGGGATGATGCATATCCATCGCTACTATGATGTGGATATCGTTAATGGCCCTGGCACCCGCTGCACGCTGTTTGTCGCCGGTTGCGAACATCAGTGTCGCGGCTGCTACAACCAGCGCACCTGGCGCACCGATTCCGGCGTGCCCTTTACGCTGGCGATGGAGGAGCAACTGCTGGCGGATTTGCAGGACACACGCATTCCGCGCCAGGGATTATCGCTGAGCGGCGGCGATCCGCTACATCCGCATAACGTGCCGCACATTCGCCGTCTGGTGAAACGGGTTCGGCAGGCGTGTCCCGGTAAAGATATCTGGCTCTGGACCGGTTATCGAATGCAGGAGCTGAATGCGGCGCAACGCGCGGTGCTAGACTATCTCGATGTGCTGATTGATGGCCGTTTTATCGAAGAAGAGAAGGATGCCACGCTGCAATGGCGCGGCAGCCGTAACCAGATAATCTGGCAGTTACGCTGAGTGACGCGGAATTTCGCCCGACTCAATGACAGTGACGCGCTCGCCACCCTGCGTGAAAGCCTGCTGGTGCAGACAGCGTGCCACGTCGCGCGCATGCACCGCCCGCCAGTTTCCTGGCAGCAGTGAAAACATCGGTGCCATCAGGCTTTCACCCCGGCGCTTCTGCGCGCGATCACCTAACAGCAATGAAGGCCGCACCAGCGTCAGGTGTGGCCAGCCCTGATGGCGCAGCGCATTCTCCATTTCGCCTTTGACGCGATTATATAAAAATGGTGAGTGACGATGGGCACCGTGCGCGCTGATCACCAGCATCTGCTTCGCCCCTAAACGTAATCCGCTTAACCCGCTGTCCACCACCAGGGTGTAATCGACGTGGATAAAGGCCTGTTTGCTGCCCGCCTGCTTACGCGTGGTGCCCAGGCAGCAGAACACCGTATCCAGCGAACTCTGCAGCGGCCCCAGCACATCCGTGAGATCGGCTTCAACCGGATTAACCACTTTATGCATCGCTGGCAAGGGTCGGCGGGTTGGTGCGATGATCTCATCGACGCGCGGATCCTCAATCAGTAAGCGCAGCAGATGCGACCCGACTAAGCCGGTAGCACCGGTCAGTAATACGCGATTCATCTCAGATTCGTCCTTATTTCACTGCTGACAGGTTAAAAGATAGCTGATCTTAACGGGCTGGCTTGCGTTCTCACCCTCAGCGACCAGACTTACATTGTTATCAGGATAGCGCGGCTCGCGCTCCACTCGTTTTAAGGAGGAAAAAAATGAGCAAGAAAGTGGCGGTTTTGATTACCGATGAATTTGAAGACTCAGAATTTACCTCACCCGCTGAGATTTACAAACGCGCTGGTTTTGAGGTGGTTACCATTGAGAAACAAGCCGGCAATGTCGTTAAAGGCAAAAAAGGCGAAGCGGAAGTGACCATCGATCGTAGCATTGATGATGTCAGCCCGGCGGAATTTGATGCCCTGCTGCTGCCAGGCGGCCACTCGCCTGATGCCCTGCGCGGTGACGATCGTTTTGTGGCTTTTACCAAAGAGTTTGTTGCCAGCGGCAAGCCAATCTTTGCCATCTGCCACGGGCCACAGCTGCTGATTAGCGCTAATGGCGTGCGCGGTCGCAAGATGACCACCGTTAAAGCCGTTGCCATTGACCTGATCAATGCCGGTGCTGACTTCCATGACCTGGAAGTGGTGGTAGACAGCGATAAGCTGGTCACCAGCCGTACTCCAGCCGATTTACCGGCCTTTAATCGTGAATCCCTGCGGATACTCGAAGCGCTGTAAACTCGCTACGCCCTTTTCTGCTGAAAAGGGCGTTTTTATTTCTCCCGCTGCCAGGCAATTTTCTTCCCGAATCCCAGTGCATTATCCGTCATCTTCATCTCATCCAGCGTAATCTCCCATAACGGTGCCGACACTTTGCGTGAGACCGGAAAACGTTTCTGGTAAGCGGCTCGGGCGACCTTCTCTGTTTCCTCCTCCAGCCGGGTGATACGGCCACGATATTGCACCCCTTTAATCAGGAGCACGCTTCTGGGCTGGCCATTAACGGTGCCTGCAACCTGCGAATTCTGCAGCATTAACTCACCATGGCGGGTATCGGGTTCGGTCATGATCCAAAAAGCCATACGCATCTCATCAAAGACGTAGTAGCAATTAGCGCACCACAGTTGATCGTCGAAGGTACAGCAGAGTGAAAGCACATGCTGCTTTCTGAGGTAGCGAACCAGATGGGCGTGTTCGGACAAGATAAACTCCTGACGGTGCGCCGAAGAGTGAAGCGCGCTACACTGCCCGGCACCTTTTTTTGGGAAATGATTGCGATGAGTCAGCAGTGGCAACTCTACATCGTCCGTACGGCGAAAGGGAGCCTGTACACCGGCATCACCACTGATGTGGTACGCCGGGTCGCTGAGCACCAGAGCGGACGCGGTGCCCGCGCACTGCGCGGCAAAGGGCCGCTGGACCTGGTGTTTCACTGTGAAGCGGGCGATCGTGCCAGCGCCTCCAGACTGGAATATCAGGTTAAGCAACTGACCCGTCAGCAGAAATTACTACTGGTGGCGGGTCAGCCGATGAGTCTGAAAAGCTGGCTGAGTATTACCGCTGGCGATTAAAAGGGTCGGCGTAGTCAATCTGCCCTTCCGCGCCGTCATAGGCATTATCCGCCAGACGGTAGACCTGGAACGTAGCCTCTGTGCCCGGCCAGCGGCTGCGCAGGCCGTGACGTGCAGCCGGTTCAAAACCAAAACGGTTGAACAATGCCGGAGCACCCAGCACGACCACAGCGCTGTAGCCAAATTCATTAAGCGTATCCAGCCCCTCATAAATCAGTTTGCTGGCAATACCCTGGCCGCGCAGCGTTTCATCGACGGCCAGCGGAGCCAGGCCAACCCAGCCGCGATCTTCACCCTGAATGCTGACCGGACTGAATGCGGCATAACCCAGCACCTGTCCCTCGTCATCAGTGGCGACCACGCCTAAGGTTAGCAGGCCATCTTCACGCAGCGTCTGAATCAGTTCCGCCTCTGCTGAGGTACTGAAGCAGCGTCTGAGCAGTGCGTCGATGCCTGCGGCATCAACACCAATTTCGCTACGGATTAACATGCGGCACCTGCGCGCGCCTGTGCGGCCTTCGCGTCCTGTTTCATGCCGGCGTCGACAAATGCCGCCATCTGTTCAATGGCCGTGCGTAACGCGGTGGGCATAGCCTCGGGTTCAATAGCATCCATTACGTTCTTCACCTCAAGTCCCAGTTCAGTGTCACCTTCAATCACCAGCCGGCGTTGAAAGAACAGCATGTCGGGGTCTGCTTTACGTGCTGCCACCAGCAACAGATCATTGGCATTGCCCCGAAACCAGACATCCGCTTCGGACTGATGCAATACCGCCAGTCGGCCGTCCTGCAGCGTGGTTATCCATTGCAGATTGAGATCGGCAATCTCGATACCCAGCAGGCGACCATCCAGAAAGTCTAACTCACCTTCAGCCAAAGCATCATGAAATTGCCAGTTTAAGAGTTGTTGCAGAAGCAACTTCTTGACCGGGAATGGGGTGAGTGCCGCAGGTAACCCTAAGATTTTTGGACCATTTTTTACAAAGTGGGCATGTATCCGCTCTAACACTTTCATCACTCCCTTTAGAAAATTTTACGTATATTGCCATATCCTTTTCAGCACGCCTCCTCTGAGATCAATAAAAACCGCTGCGAAAAGAGGGAAAAAAACGCCGCCAGGGCGGATGAATTGGAATTTCACTGCCTCAAATCAACACGCTACCCGCACCAGATGCCTAGACTCAACGCCCATCTGCATGTTGAGAGGAACACCTATGGAACTGCTCTGCCCGGCAGGCAACTTACCCGCAGTGCGCACCGCCGTAGAGAATGGCGCGGATGCAGTGTATGTGGGGCTGAAAGATGACACCAATGCCCGCCACTTTGCGGGTCTGAATTTCACCGATAAAAAGCTGGCTGAAGCGGCACGCTATCTGCATCAGCATCGCCGCAAACTGCATGTCGCGATCAACACGTTTGCCCATCCTGATGGCATGAACCGCTGGCAGCGGGCGATTGATGTGGCAGCGCAAAACGGGGCCGATGCGCTGATCCTGGCCGATATCGCCACGCTGGAGTATGCCGCGACGCACTATCCACAGGTTGAACGTCATCTTTCTGTACAGGCTTCGGCGACCAATCTGGAGGCGATTCGCTTTTATCACCGTCACTTCAACCTGCAGCGTGTGGTGCTGCCGCGCGTGCTGTCGATTCATCAGGTTAAACAGCTGGCGCGCAGTACGCCGGTACCGCTGGAGGTTTTCGCCTTTGGCAGCCTGTGCATTATGGCGGAAGGCCGCTGCTATCTCTCTTCCTGGCTGACCGGCGAATCGCCTAACAGCGCAGGTGCCTGCTCCCCGGCAAAGTTTGTGCGCTGGCAGCAGACGCCACAGGGCATGGAGTCACGTCTTAATGAAGTGCTGATTGATCGTTACGCTGCTAACGAAAGCGCGGGTTATCCGACGTTGTGCAAAGGACGGTATGAGGTTGACGAGCAGCGTTATCATGTGCTGGAAGAGCCCACCAGCCTGAACACGCTGGAGCTGCTGCCAGAGCTGCTGCGCGCAGGCATCGCCTCGGTGAAAATCGAAGGCCGTCAGCGCAGTCCCGCCTATGTCGCTGACGTGGCGCGCGTCTGGCGTCAGGCGATCGATCGCTGCCAGGCGCAGCCGGAACAGTTTGAAGTCGCGCCACAGTGGATGCAGACGCTGGGCGATCTCTCTGAAGGCACGCAAACCACGCTGGGTGCTTATCACCGTGAATGGCAATAAGGAGTCATGATGCAATATGCCCTTGGGCCGGTGCTCTGGTACTGGCCGACCGATACACTGGAAGATTTTTATCAGCAGGCTGCCTGCAGTAGCGCGGATATTATCTACCTCGGCGAAGCAGTATGCAGTAAACGCCGTGCTACCCCCTATGCCCGCTGGATGGCGCTGGCACGCGACGTGGCGGCCAGCGGCAAACAGGTGGTGCTGAGCACGCTGGCGCTGCTGCAGTCGCCCTCTGAGCTGAAAGAGTTGCAGCGTTACGTAGAGAACGGTGAGTTCCTGATTGAAGCCAATGATATTGGCACGGTAAACATGGCTGCTGAGCGCCACCTGCCTTTTGTCGCTGGCCCGACGCTCAATGTCTATAACGCCGACACGCTGCAACTGCTGGTCAAAGAGGGTATGACCCGCTGGTGTATGCCGGTGGAAATGTCGCGGGACTGGCTGCTACAGCTTCTGGAGCAGTGCGAGACACGAGGTATCCGGCAGCAGTTTGGGGTGGAAGTGCTGGGCTACGGTCATTTGCCGCTGGCGCTCTCAGCGCGCTGCTTCACCGCCCGCTCGGAAAACCGCGCTAAAGACGATTGTGAAACCTGCTGCATCAACTACCCGAAAGGCCGTCGCGTCAACTCCCAGGAGGGGCAACAGGTGTTCGTCCTTAATGGTATTCAGACCATGAGTGGCTACTGCTACAACCTGGGCAATGATCTGGCGGGCATGCGCGACCAGGTCGACTGCGTACGACTCTCTCCACAGGACAGATCGACGCTGGCGGAGATTGACCGTTTCCGCGCCAATGAAAAGGGTCAGGCACCACTAATGGTCGCGAAAGGCAGTGATTGTAACGGTTACTGGCACAAACTGGCGGGCATGACGCTGGCATCCTGAGTAAAAGCACATACCGGCTATATTCCTGCTGAGGTTAGCAGTTTTAATATAAGGAATGATGCGTAATACTAAATGGTGCAGGTTTTTTACGCCTGCGCCATACAACGGGAGTAGTCATGTCTGATAAAAAACCTCTTCGCCTGTCCGTGTTGGATCTTGCGCCGATTCCACAGAGCGCGACCGCACGGGATGCGTTCCACAATTCACTGGCGCTGGCGCGTCAGGCTGAAAAACTGGGCTACCAACGCTACTGGCTGGCTGAACATCACAACATGACGGGAATTGCCAGCGCCGCAACGTCGGTGCTGATTGGCTATCTGGCAGCCAACACCGAGACACTTCAGCTGGGATCGGGCGGCATCATGTTGCCCAACCATGCGCCCTTGGTGATCGCCGAGCAGTTTGGTACGCTGGCTTCTCTCTATCCTGGCCGTATTGATCTTGGTTTAGGTCGCGCGCCAGGTTCTGACCAGCGCACCATGATGGCGTTGCGCCGTCACCACGCCAGCATGCACGCTGACACCTTTCCCGAGGATGTGGCTGAACTGATTAACTGGTTTGATGCTGACACAGATGCGCAGCCGCCAGTTCAGCCGGTGCCCGGTCTGGGCCTAAAGATCCCGATCTGGCTGCTCGGCTCCAGTCTCTACAGCGCCCAGTTGTCCGCGAAAATGGGCCTGCCGTTTGCGTTTGCCTCCCACTTTGCCCCTGACCAGCTGTTCCAGGCGCTACATGTCTACCGAGAGCACTTCCAGCCTTCCGCGCGTCTCGACAAGCCTTATGCCATGGTCTGTATTAACGTAGTCGCCGCTGACAGTGAGCGTGATGCGCGCTTCCTGTTTACCTCGCAGCAGCAGCAGTTTATTAACCTTCGCCGCGGAAAACCGGGACCGTTACCGGCACCAGTTGAAAACATGGATAACCTCTGGTCGCCGTCAGAGCAGTATGGCGTGCAGCAGGCACTGAGCATGTCGCTGGTCGGCGATACAGATAAAGTGCGTCATGGCCTGGCCTCACTGATGCGTGAAACCCAGGCGGATGAAATTATGGTTAATGGCCAGATTTTTGACTCCGAAGCGCGTCTGCGCTCCTTTGCCATTGCGATGGAAGCGGCTAAAAGCCTTTAATCAGTTTTGCGGTGGGCGCAATGTATCCGGGCTCACCGCCAGCTAATGACTCTCCCTGACTGGAGATTGCCCATCCAGGTGGCGATACTCCCGACTGTACTCTGCTGCGATCTAATCCCCCCACCCGATAGCCTGCGGAACCTGTATCCAGTTTTTCCACCATCATCAAACGTCGCGCCTCATTCAGAGGGAGTTGTTTTTGGTATTGCATCGGCGTCATGGCCATTACAGCGTTGAAGTGATAATGCAGCGAAGAGAGACTCATGCCGACACTACTGGCGAGCTTCATCGGCTGATAGAAATTTCCTGCTCGATGAGCGGGGCCTGCGCCTCAATATCTTCAGGGTGGTCAGAGCGGGAGACCAGCAGAATGACTGCCTTCACCAGCAAGGGACAGACCTTATGCACGGTGACGCCGCGTTTATCCCCTGCTGTCGCCAGCGGCAGCGCCGGAGGAAACTGTTCATGATAGTGCATCAGCCGGGATTCATTGATGGCGATACCCCTACTCGTCTTTTCCGGCGTAGCGACGGTCGCGCAGACGCGCACCGGCATATCCAGCATCACCCGCAGACCACCCCGGCCATACATAGCAGCACCTTACCTGCGCCACCGACGCTGACGCTGACGCAGGAGGAGGTGCAGCAGCAAATTAACGTTAGCCTGATTGGCGCGCTGATGGTCTGTCCGCAGGCGATTCGTCACTGCCCCGCGCACGGCGGCACTATGATTAACCTTAGCGCCCTGAACAGTAAAAAACAGCAAGCCTGGTTCCGTACTCTGGGCGGCGACCAAAGACGTGGTAGATACCCTGACCCAGAGATTAGCGCGCGAACTGGGTGCCAGTAACATCTGGATTAACGCTTCAGCGCGGGGGACGATCCTGACCGAGGGATTACTGGCTGTGATGAGGATGAGCCCGTAGCTCAAGGCACAACTGCTGGCTACCACGCCGCTCGGGCGTTTAGGTCTGCCGGAGGATGTGGCTCAGGTTGCGCTATTTCTGGCGCCTGAAGAATCTGACCGGATCAGCGTCGAATGCGTCATGATGAGCGGCGGTGCCTGACAGGCATAAAAAAAGGGAAGCCAGTGGCTTCCCTTTTTATTACGACGTCAAGTCGTTATGCATCACGACGACGTGGAGCGGCGGCTGCGCCATCTTCACGACGTGGACCACGGCTACCTTCACGGTTAAAGCTGCGTCCACCGCCTTCACGACCACCTTCACGGCGCTCAGAAGAGAAGCGACGACCACCTTCACGGTTGGCTGCACCCGGACCGCTGCGACGTTCACCGCCAGCACCGGCTGGACGACGATCACCACGGCCTTCGTTTGGCTGTGCATCACCCAGCAGCTGCATATTCATCGGTTTGTTCAGAATACGCGTACGGGTAAAGTGCTGAAGCACATCGCCTGGCATACCTTTCGGCAACTCGATAGTCGAGTGGTTACCGAACAGCTTGATGTTACCGATATAACGGCTGCTGATATCGCCTTCGTTAGCGATAGCACCAACAATGTGACGAACTTCAACACCATCATCGCGGCCTACTTCGATGCGGTACAGCTGCATTTCGCCAACGTCACGACGTTCGCGACGTGGACGATCGCCATCACGGCTTTCGCGGTTTTCACGCGGACCACGAGAATCGCCACGCGCTTCACGGCTGTCACGACGGCCATCACGCTCGTCACGATCGCGGTATTCACGACGTGCCGGACGTGGTGCTTCCGGTGGCAGAATCAGAGGACGTTCGCCCTGTGCCATCTTCAGCAGTGCGGCTGCCAGAGTTTCCAAATCCATTTCGTCTTCTGGCTGCATTTTAGCCAGCAGAGCACGGTATTGATCCAAATCGCTGCTTTCCAGCTGCTGCTGAACTTTCGCAGCAAACTTGGCCAGACGACGCTCACCCAGCAGTTCTGCATTGGGGAGTTCAACTTCAGGAATGGTCAGCTTCATCGTACGTTCGATGTTGCGCAGCAGACGACGCTCGCGGTTCTCAACGAACAGCAGCGCACGGCCAGCACGACCGGCACGACCGGTACGGCCGATACGGTGAACGTAAGATTCTGCATCCATTGGGATGTCGTAGTTTACAACCAGGCTGATACGCTCAACGTCCAGGCCGCGGGCCGCAACGTCGGTTGCAATCAGGATGTCGAGACGACCATCTTTCAGGCGCTCCAGCGTCTGCTCACGCAGTGCCTGGTTCATATCACCGTTCAGCGCTGCGCTGTTGTAACCACTACGCTCCAGCGCTTCTGCCACTTCCATGGTTGCATTTTTAGTACGCACGAAGATGATGGCAGCATCAAAGTCTTCTGCTTCCAGAAAGCGAACCAGTGCGTCTGTTTTACGACCATAAGCGGTCCAGTAGCTCTGGCTGATGTCAGGACGCGTCGTCATGCTTGACTGAATACGCACTTCCTGTGGATCTTTCATAAAGCGCTTGGTGATACGACGAATCGCTTCCGGCATGGTTGCAGAGAACAGCGCAGTCTGATGACCGGCTGGAATTTGCGCCATGATAGTTTCAACGTCTTCGATGAAGCCCATACGCAGCATTTCATCGGCTTCATCCAGCACCAGGCCGCGCAGGTTAGAAAGGTCTAACGTGCCACGTTTCAGGTGGTCAAGCAGACGACCAGGGGTACCTACAACAACCTGTGGTCCCTGACGCAGTGCGCGCAGTTGTACGTCATAACGCTGGCCACCGTACAGGGCAACTACGTTCAGGCCACGCATATGTTTAGCGAATTCGGTAACTGCTTCAGCAACCTGTACCGCCAGTTCGCGGGTGGGTGCCAGCACCAGGATTTGTGGTGCTTTAACAGTAGGGTCGATGTTATTTAACAGCGGCAGAGAGAACGCCGCAGTTTTACCACTCCCGGTCTGCGCCATGCCTAACACGTCACGGCCCGCCAGCAGGTGAGGAATACACTCTGCCTGGATTGGGGATGGCTTTACGTAGCCCATGCCATTCAGTGATTCAAGGATGTCGGCGTTAAGGCCAAGGTCAGCAAAAGTGGTTTGAATATCAGTCATGTAGTACACGTGCCTCTTAGATTGCGGCGGCCAGTCTACATAACTCGTCGTGAAAACTTTCAGTCATTTTCATCAAAAAGTGTGAACCGGCTCAAATTAGAAGTTTTGACGAACAGAAAAGCCTTCATCCTTTAAGATGATGACTTAACAGGTTTTACAGGCAAATTAAGTTCGTCAGCTATTGCTGGTCAGATTCTGATAGATCGTCTTGTGCCTGGCCGAGTTGCGCCAGTTCCAACAATGCGTATCGGTGTTCAACAAAGTTATTAACGTTGTTAGCCACCGCCAGTTTGAACAACGCTTTCGCGTCGTCCTTCTCCCCCAGACTTAGGTAGTACTTACCTAAATAGAAGTTGGTTTCACTGAGATGTTCAGCGAGCGAGGTGTTATCCGTTGCGTCCGCCTTGAGACTTTCCATCAACGATTTCTCGTTGATATCTCCAAGGTAGAACTCGACAATATTCCATCCCCATTGGTCTCTGACCGCTTTGTCGTGACGCTGTTGAAGCGCGACTTTTGCCTTGTCGGCATCCATCTCACGTTCAACGAGATAGAGCCACAGACTGCGGAAAGGATCGTTAGGATCGTCTTGATAAAACGCCAGCAGATCATCTTGCGCTAACTTGTATCGACCGCCGTAATAGAGGGCGATACCACGGTTTAAATGCGCATAGTTGTAAGTTGGATCAAGCTCAAGTACAGAATCGAACGCTTCATAGGCGGCATCAAAGTTGCCCGCCTGCGTTAAATATATGCCTAAGTAGTTAAACACTTCGGGCATATCAGGTCTTATAGACAGCGCTTGCGAAAAATCGTTCCGCGCTAATGCCCGCAGACCTAAACTATCATACAACACTCCGCGCTCATATAACAGCTGTGCGCGTTCATCATCGGTGAGAGCGCGACTGGCAAGAATTTGTTCCATACGCGCCAGTATCACTTCCTGCTGCAGTGTGGGCTGTAAAGGCACTGCAAGAACGTCGTTCTTACGCCAATTGGAGTTGCTGCATCCTGCCAGCGTCAAAGCTGTCGCAACAAAACACCAGCGCAGAAAAGGCTTCATTTCCCACTCCCGAATACAAACATTGGGATAACCATCCTGTCATCCGCCTGCTGTGCACAAGGATTCCCGCCCTCGCGATGATACAAACGCCCCTCTCTGCCGGGCAAAAAGGGGCAAATCAGCAACGACTTATTCAGCGTCAGGCGTGGTCACCGCTGCAGCTTCTTCAGTCTGCGGCTTAGATTCTGTCGCTTCTTTGATGCTCAGACGTACGCGGCCCTGGCGATCAACTTCCATCACCTTAACCGGTACTTCCTGCCCCATCTGCAGATAGTCAGTCACTTTCTCAACCCGCTTATCAGCGATTTGTGAAATGTGAACCAGACCTTCTTTACCACCGCCGATTGCGACGAAGGCGCCGAAGTCTACGATACGGGTTACTTTACCACTGTAAACGCGACCCACTTCGATCTCTGCGGTAATCTCTTCGATACGACGAATCGCTTCTTTCGCTTTCAGACCATCGGTCGCTGCGATTTTCACGGTGCCGTCATCTTCAATTTCAATCGTAGTGCCGGTTTCTTCGGTCAGTGCACGAATCACTGAGCCGCCTTTACCGATCACATCTTTGATCTTGTCAGAGCTGATTTTGATGGTGTAAATGCGCGGAGCGAATTCAGAAATCTCAGTACGCGGCGTGCTAATAGCCTGTTCCATAACACCCAGAATGTGCAGACGCGCACCCTTGGCCTGGTTCAGGGCTTCCTGCATAATTTCACGCGTGATGCCTTCGATTTTGATGTCCATCTGCAGCGCGGTGATTCCTTCACGGCTACCGGCTACTTTGAAGTCCATGTCGCCCAGGTGATCCTCATCGCCCAGAATGTCAGACAGAACAACAAACTTCTCATCTTCTTTCACCAGACCCATTGCGATACCGGCTACGGCGGCTTTGATTGGCACACCTGCATCCATAAGAGCCAGTGAGGCACCACAAACCGAGGCCATTGAAGAAGAGCCGTTAGATTCGGTGATTTCAGAGACAACACGAACGGTGTAAGGGAAATCTTCTGCTTTAGGCATTACAGCTAACACGCCGCGCTTAGCCAAACGACCATGACCAATCTCACGCCGCTTCGGCGAACCTACCATGCCTGTTTCGCCGACAGAGTAGGGAGGGAAATTGTAATGGAACAGGAAGCTGTCGGTACGTTCGCCCATCAGCTCATCCAGGTTCTGTGCATCGCGGGTCGTACCCAACGTTGCAGTTACCAGCGCCTGCGTCTCACCACGAGTGAACAGTGAAGAACCGTGCGTACGCGGCAATACGCCGGTACGCACGTCCAGACCACGGATCATATCTTTTTCACGACCATCGATACGTGGCTCGCCATTCAGGATACGAGTACGAACAACATTCTTTTCAAGACTATGCACGATGTCGCCGATTTCTGCGCTATCCAGTGTTTCATCTTCAGCCAGCAGCGCAGCGATGGTTTCGTCTTTGATGACGCCAACCTGCGTGTAACGCTCCTGCTTATCAGTGATGCGGTAAGCATCGCTGATGCGCGCCTCTGCCAGGACAGCAACGCGAGAAATCAGTGCGGTATTGGCCGCTTCTGGCTGCCAGTCCCAGCGTGGTTTGCCTGCTTCAGCAACCAGAGCATTGATGTTTTCGATGACGATCTGCTGCTGATCATGACCGAAGACCACGGCGCCCAGCATCTGCTCTTCTGACAGAATCTCAGCTTCAGATTCAACCATCAGAACGGCATTCTGTGTACCTGCAACCACCAGATCCAGACGAGACTGTTTCAGCTCATCTGCGGTTGGATTCAGAACATATTGATCGTTGATGAAACCAACACGTGCAGAGCCAATTGGGCCATTGAACGGCAGACCAGAAAGTGCCAGTGCTGCAGAGGCACCGATCATTGCAACGATGTCCGGATGAACCTGGGGGTTCACAGAGACAACGGTGGCTATAACCTGAACTTCGTTAACAAAACCTTCCGGGAACAGCGGACGAATTGGGCGGTCAATCAGACGTGAAATCAGGGTTTCGCCTTCGCTTGGACGGCCTTCACGACGGAAGAAGCTGCCTGGGATACGACCAGCAGCGTAAGTACGCTCCTGATAGTTCACAGTCAGCGGAAAGAAGTCCTGACCTGGTTTAGATTTTTTTTGACCTACAACAGTAACGAACACTGCAGTATCGTCCATGCTCACCATGACAGCGGCTGTCGCCTGGCGAGCCATCATGCCGGTTTCCAGCGTGACGGTATGTTGACCATATTGGAATTTGCGTACGATCGGATTCAGCAAAATCAAAGTCCTTAACTTCGGGGCATGGCTATCTGAAGCCCGCCATTGATTACCAATCTTCAGTTGCATCCTCGCGACTAATGACAACCCTCGACCGCACCTGCGGTAAAGCCTCTCATTAGCCGCGCGAAATTCTGCAAACTAAAGATCACACTAAGCAACAATACATCAGTTTGGCCCGGATTGCTGCCGATTGCTCGAAAAAAGGGGCCATAAAGGCCCCCTCTTCACGAAACTCGCACAAATCTGATCGTAGGATGCATACAGTGCAAAAGCCCGCATTACGCCTTGACGAACAGATTCTTCAGACTTAACGACGCAGACCGAGACTTTCGATCAGGCTGCTGTAGCGTGCAACGTCTTTACGCTTCAGGTAGTCCAGCAGCTTACGACGCTGAGATACCATGCGCAGCAGACCGCGGCGGCTGTGGTGGTCTTTTTTGTGCTCAGAGAAGTGACCCTGCAGATGGGTAATCTGCGCGGTCAACAGGGCAACCTGAACTTCAGTTGAACCGCTGTCGTTAGCACCACGGCCATATTTAGCAACGATCTCTGCTTTAGCTTCTACGCTTAGAGACATAATAAACTCCAGTAATAAATGAATGTATGGGTGCCAATCTCTAATTCAGCATCCCGCTTTAAAGCGGCGTTATTCTACTCTGCGCCCGATAGCAACGCAAATGCTCCATCAGCGATAAGTGATGACGCGGCTTAATCCTGATACTCAACCACTAAACGACGTGGCGCAAGCCGACCATCATCGGCAATTTCTGCCATGCCGATAAATTTACGCGCTTCGCCTTCCGATACCCTTACCAGCCCCTGCGCAGGCGCATTACTGGCCTGCACCGGCTGTCCCTGGCGGAAAAAATCTGCCACGGCAGGCGAGATATTCACTTCAGGAAAATCAGAGGCGGGGCTGTCCATCGGCAACAATAACGGATCGAGCTGCATTTCCAGTGGGATGCCGGTTTCTGTGGCTTCCAGCAGCAGGGTGTTGAGCTGTTCCAGCGTCACCATCCTTTCATACGGATAACGGGCAACCTGAACGCGACGCAACATAATTACGTGCGCACCGCATCCCAGCTTTTCGCCCAGATCATCAATGATGGTGCGGATATAGGTGCCTTTGGAGCAGTGAATTTCCAGCTCCAGCTCATTATCCTGCCAGCGAATAAACTGCAGCTCATACACAGTGATCGGACGCGGTTCACGCTCAATAACAATGCCCTGACGCGCATATTCATACAGCGGACGACCCTGATGTTTCAGCGCCGAAAACATTGATGGCACCTGCAGCGTGTCGCCGCGGAAGCTCTCCAGAGCGCTATCCAGATCGGCCTGATTGAAGCTCACCGGACGCGTCTGCACGATGTTGCCATCGGCGTCTGACGTGTCAGTGCGCTCGCCCAGTCGGGCAATCACACGGTAGCGTTTGTCGGAATCGAGCAGATACTGCGAAAACTTGGTCGCTTCACCCAGACAGATAGGCAACATGCCGGTAGCCAGAGGATCAAGCGCGCCAGTGTGTCCTGCGCGATTGGCATTGAAAATACGCTTCACTTTCTGCAGAACATCATTCGACGAGACGCCTTGTGGCTTATCCAGCAACAACACGCCATGGACGTCGCGACCGCGACGACGCGGACGACTCATTACGCCTCCTCGTCATCGCCAGTGGCGTCCGGACCACGGCGCTCAGTATCGTTCTTCACGACGCTGGTGACGAGATTGGACATGCGCATTCCTTCGACTAACGAGTTGTCGTAGAAGAACGTCAGCTCAGGCACGATACGCAGACGCATCGCTTTGCCGAGCAGAATACGGATATAGCCTGACGCTTCTTTCAGCGCTTTCAGACCATGTTTAACCGCGTCTTCATCTTTGTCGTTAAGGAAAGTCACGAACACTTTTGCGTAAGCGAGATCGCGTGACACTTCAACGCCTGATACGGTCACCATCATGCCAAGACGTGGATCTTTGATCTCACGCTGCAGGATCATCGCAATCTCTTTTTGCAGCTCTTGTGAAACGCGCTGCGGGCGACCAAATTCTTTCGCCATCATTATTTCTCCCAAATAATTCGGGAGGCCAGAGGCCTCCCAAATTGCAACACATCAGCAGTCAATTACTCGATGGTGCGTTTAATTTCGATGATTTCAAACACTTCGATCATATCGCCAACGCGAACGTCGTTGTAGTTCTTCACGCCGATACCGCACTCCATGCCGTTACGCACTTCGTTGACGTCATCTTTAAAGCGACGCAGAGATTCCAGTTCGCCTTCGTAAATCACCACGTTGTCGCGCAGGACACGGATTGGATTGTGACGTTTGATGTTACCTTCCGTCACCATACAACCAGCAATCGCGCCAAACTTCGGTGATTTGAACACATCGCGCACCGCAGCCAGACCGATGATCTGCTGTTTGTACTCTGGTGCCAGCATGCCGCTCATCGCCGCTTTAACTTCGTCAATCAGGTTATAGATGACAGAGTAGTAGCGCAGATCCAGGCTTTCTGCGTCAATGACGCGACGCGCAGAGGCATCGGCACGAACGTTGAAGCCAAGGAGGATAGCGTTAGAGGCCGCAGCCAGGGTCGCATCGGTTTCGGTAATCCCGCCCACACCTGAACCAACAATCTTCACCTTCACTTCGTCGGTAGAGAGTTTCTGCAGAGAGTCGGAAATCGCTTCCACAGAACCCTGAACGTCAGCTTTCAGAACGATGTTCAGTTCAGATACTTCGCCTTCGGTCATGTTAGCAAACATGTTCTCGAGCTTAGATTTCTGCTGGCGAGCCAGTTTAACTTCGCGGAATTTGCCCTGACGATAGAGCGCAACTTCACGTGCTTTCTTCTCGTCACGTACCACGGTCGCTTCATCACCCGCAGCCGGCACGCCGGACAGGCCCAGAATCTCAACCGGGATAGAAGGACCCGCTTCCATGACTTCGCGACCCAGTTCGTCACGCATTGCACGAACACGGCCATATTCGAAACCACAAAGAACGATGTCGCCTTTGTTCAGCGTACCTTCACGTACCAGCACGGTGGCAACCGGACCACGACCTTTGTCGAGGAACGATTCGATCACCACGCCGCTCGCCATACCTTCACGGATAGCGGTCAGTTCCAGCACTTCCGCCTGCAGCAGAATAGCGTTTAACAGGTCATCAATGCCGGTACCCGCTTTCGCAGAGACATTAACAAACATGTTTTCACCGCCCCACTCTTCCGGAATGATACCGTACTGAGTCAGTTCGTTTTTAACACGATCCGGATCCGCTTCTGGCTTATCGCACTTGTTCACTGCAACCACAACCGGCACTTTAGCGGCTTTGGCGTGCTGAATAGCTTCGACAGTCTGTGGCATCACGCCATCGTCTGCTGCAACCACAAGGATAACGATATCGGTCGCCTGAGCACCACGTGCACGCATCGCGGTAAACGCGGCGTGGCCCGGGGTATCCAGGAAGGTGACCATACCGTTGTCGGTTTCAACGTGGTAAGCACCGATGTGCTGAGTAATGCCGCCCGCTTCGCCAGAGGCGATTTTAGTGGAACGGATATAGTCCAGCAGGGACGTTTTACCGTGGTCGACGTGACCCATGATGGTGACAACCGGCGCACGAGACTCCTGCGCGGCATCAGTATCACGATCGTCCATTACTGCTTCTTCCAGCTCGTTCTCACGACGCAGGGTCACTTTGTGGCCCATCTCTTCGGCAACGAGTTGTGCAGTTTCCTGGTCGATGACCTGGTTGATAGTCGCCATTGCGCCCATCTTCATCATTGCTTTGATGACCAGAGAACCTTTCACCGCCATTTTGTTAGCCAGTTCGGCTACGGTGATGGTTTCGCCAATCACAACATCGCGGTTAACGGCCTGCGCTGGCTTGTTGAAGCCCTGTTGCAGTGCGCTAGGTTTGCGATGCTTACCGCCTTTACCACCACGGACCTGCGCACGTGCTTCTTCACGGTCGGTTTTGGCTTCAGAATGTTTGTTGCCTTTTTTCGCAGGACGCGCAGCTTTAGCAGTAGTCCGCGCACGCGCACGACCTGCTTCAACCTGACGGTCATTTTCGTCTTCCGCCTGACGGGCATGGGTCGAAGTGGTGACGTGATAGTCGCCTTTATCCTCTTCTTCCGGTTTTTCCCATTCAGCTGATTTCTCTTCAGCCAGACGGCGGGCTTCTTCTGCTACGAGGCGGGCAGCCTCTTCAAGCTTACGGCGGGCTTCTTCTTCAGCTTTACGCTTCAGTTCAGCGGCTTCAGCTTCGCGACGGGCTTTGTCTGATTGCGCAGCCCTGGTCACTTCATCGGTAGGTTGATTTGTCACTTTGTCATTTTCCGCTGCTGCACGTTTGGCCTTGTCAGCGGCTTCGCGCCTGGCTTTGTCTTCGGCTTCACGTTGCGCTTTCTGTTCAGCTTCGCGACGGGCTTTTTCTTCAGCCTCGCGTTGCGCCTGCTCTTCCGCTTCACGCTGCGCCTCGGCTTCAGCTTCTGCCTGAGCTTGCTCAGCCTCTGCATCACCCTTCACATAGGTACGCTTTTTGCGGACTTCAATTTGCACCGACTTACTTTTACCCCCGGTGCCTGGAATATTCAAGGTGCTGCGCGTTTTCCGTTGCAGCGTCAGCTTAGCTGAACCGACCTGACCATGTTCACGGTTCAGATGAGATAGTAAGGTTTCTTTCTCTTGCTGGGTCACTGCGTCGTTTTCAGACTTAGGGATCCCCGCATCAGCAAATTGCTGTACCAGGCGATCGACCGGAGTCTGAATTTCTGCGGCCAGCGATTTTACGGTTACATCTGTCATGCTGTTCCTTCCTGTTATTACGCGTCATCGCCGAACCAGCAGATATTACGTGCGGCCATAATCAGCGCGCCGGCTTGTTCATCAGACAGGCCTTCAATATCTGTCAGATCGTCAACACCTTGCTCAGCGAGATCTTCCAGCGTGCAAACGCCTTTCGACGCCAGGCGGAACGCCAGCGCACGATCGAGGCCTTCAAGATTCAGAAGATCCTCAGCGGGCTCCTGATTTCCAAGACTCTCTTCTTTCGCCAGTGCCAGGGTGGTCAACGCATTTTTTGCTCGTTCACGCAGGGCTTCAATGGTCTCTTCGTCGAGGCCGTCGACTTCCAGCAGCTCGTTGATTGGCACATAAGCCAACTCTTCCAGCGAGGAGAAGCCCTCTTCCACCAGTACGGTGGCGAACTCTTCGTCGATGTCGAGATATTTAGTGAACATATCGATCGCTGCATGTGCTTCAGCCTGATGCTTAGCCTGCAGATCATCGACAGTCATCACGTTCAGCTCCCAGCCACTTAGCTGCGAAGCGAGACGCACGTTTTGGCCGTTACGGCCGATCGCCTGAGCCAGATTGCCAGCTTCTACGGCGATATCCATGGTGTGGTTATCTTCATCAACCACGATTGACGCCACATCAGCCGGAGCCATGGCGTTAATAACAAACTGCGCCGGGTTATCGTCCCACAGCACGATATCGATACGCTCACCGCCCAGTTCACTGGAAACTGCCTGAACACGCGCGCCGCGCATGCCCACACAGGCACCCACCGGGTCAATACGTTTGTCGTTGGTTTTAACTGCAATTTTAGCGCGCGAACCCGGATCACGAGCTGCGGCTTTAATTTCAATCAGTTCTTCGCCAATTTCTGGCACCTCGATGCGGAACAGTTCAATCAGCATTTCCGGTTTGGAACGCGTCACGAACAGCTGCGCGCCACGCGCTTCCGGCCGTACAGAGTAAAGTACGCCACGAATACGGTCGCCTGGACGGAAGTTTTCACGCGGCAGCATATCTTCGCGCAGAATCACCGCTTCGGCATTGCTGCCTAAGTCGAGAGAAATGTTGTCGCGGTTAACTTTCTTTACCACGCCCGTGATGATTTCGCCTTCCTGCTCACGGAACTGATCAACCACCATCGCGCGCTCAGCTTCGCGCACTTTTTGCACGATAACCTGCTTGGCGGTCTGGGTGGTGATACGGTCAAAGGTGACCGATTCAATCTGATCTTCGACATATTCGCCCAGATTGAATGCTTCATCTTCGAAGCGGGCCGCATCCAGCGTGATCTCGCGCGTCGGTTGTGTAACCTCTTCTACGATTTCCCAGCGGCGGAAAGTATCGAAATCGCCACTGCGGCGATCAATGCTGACACGTACCTCAATTTCCTGCTCGTACTTTTTCTTGGTCGCAGTCGCCAGCGCGCTCTCCAGCGCTTCGAAGATTTTCTCACGCGGCAGGGCTTTTTCGTTAGAAACGGCTTCTACAACAGCTAAGATCTCTTTGTTCATCCTGGTTAGCCTCAATCCGGACTTTTAAAAGTGGGGGACCAGGTTCGCTTTCTGAATATTACTCAGCGCGAACACTTCATCGCTACCCTCAACGTGCACCGTGATCATCTCGCCATCTACTGACTTAATGATTCCCTGCCATTTACGGCGGTTCTGAACGGCCATACGCAACACCAGACTCACTTCTTCACCCATAAAGCGGGTGTAGTGTTCTGCGGTGAACAGAGGACGATCGAGTCCCGGTGAAGAGACTTCAAGGTTGTAAGGTACCGTAATGGGATCTTCAACATCCATTACAGCACTTACCTGGTGGCTGACATCGGCGCAATCATCGACATTGATGCCATCTTCACTATCAATATAGATGCGCAGGATAGATGTGCGACTACGAACGAATTCAATTCCAACCAGTTCGTAACCCAGCGCTTCTACGGGAGCCGATACCAACTCTGTCAATTTTTGCTCTAATGTGGACAAGCCCACCCCCAAGACATAAAAAAAGGGCCTATAGCCCAGTATTACGATTCGCTAATAACAAAAAACCCCGAATATTCGGGGCTTTTAATCACTGGACCCTGTATGCCGCAAAGCGGCCCGGACTCCATCCAAAGAATTTTCTTTCAAAAAATAGCCGTGAATGCGTCCGTCGATGCATACAGTATATTTGAAAAAGAACTCAAAGGGAAAATTGGTTGCGGGGGCCGGATTTGAACCGACGACCTTCGGGTTATGAGCCCGACGAGCTACCAGGCTGCTCCACCCCGCGTCCGAAAACGTGGCGAATAATACGCCAGACCTGCATAAAATGCAAGGAATACTGCTATTTGGTACCGAGGACGGGACTTGAACCCGTAAGCCCAATCGGGCACTACCACCTCAAGGTAGCGTGTCTACCAATTCCACCACCACGGCACTTCTGCACTGACCACAACGATTCGTTGTGATGACGACCTTACTTAGGAATATCGCTGCCCGGAGTGACCGGTTGAGCTGGCTTTTCAGTCTGTTGAGATGACTGCGCCGGTGCAGAAAGATTTTCCCACTCGCTTCCTTTAGAAGCTTTATTGCTGTTCAGATTACCCAGAACAAGGCTGATGATGAAGAACAATGCCGCTAAAATGCCAGTTGTACGTGTCAGGAAATTTCCTGAACCCGAAGAACCAAACACCGTACCGGATGCGCCTGCACCGAATGAGGCTCCCATATCAGCGCCTTTGCCTTGCTGCAGCATAATCATACCCACGAGGGCGATAGCTACAATAAGGAAAACAACTAAAAGAGCTTCGTACATATTCAACCTGTTCCTTGCACGACAATCGTACAGTTAAAGCTTCAGCCAGTATTGATGGGGAGTCTCGTCATCACCCATCAGAAGCGGGTGTGAATACTAACCAAAGGCGCATATCTCTGCAAGTGCAATTTTTACTACTCATACTGATTGCAGAAAAAAGCGCCACCCCGGTGATTTTACAGGCAGTTCAACATTCTGCGGACTGCCTGTTAGGGGTTTTAATCGGCTTTGACCTGATTGGCGATGCGGTTAGCCAACTCTGTTACCTGCGCCTCATTTTCGCCTTCGACCATCACCCGAATTAGTGGCTCAGTCCCTGACTTACGCAGTAAAACGCGCCCGCGACCCGCCAGAGCTTTTTCTACATCAGCGGTTACGGTTTTTACTGCGTCGCTTTGCAGCGGATCATGCTCGCCCGCAAAGCGTACGTTAACCAGTACCTGTGGCAGCATCTTCATGCCACTGCAGAGATCGTGCAGACTCATGTGGTTGCGCACCATTGCAGTGAGTACTTGCAAACTTGCAACAATCCCATCGCCGGTTGTAGTTTTGTCCAGCAGGATCACATGGCCGGAGTTTTCTGCGCCGAGACGCCAGCCCTTCTCCTGCATTTTCTCCAGCACATAACGGTCACCGACTTTGGCACGGGTAAACGGAATGCCGAGCTGTTTCAGCGCTAACTCCAGTCCCATGTTACTCATCAAGGTGCCCACTACGCCACCGCGTAACTGTCCCTGGCGCAGTGCTTCACGCGCAATAATGTAGAGGATCTGGTCGCCATCAACTTTGTCACCCAGATGGTCAATCATCATGATGCGATCGCCGTCGCCATCGTAGGCCAGGCCAATATCGGCTTTCTCCGCCAGCACGCGCTGCTGCAGCAGTTTGAGATCGGTTGCGCCACACTCTTTGTTGATGTTCATGCCGTCTGGCTGGACACCGATAGCAATCACGGTCGCGCCCAGTTCACGCAATACATTCGGCGCAATGTGGTAAGTAGCGCCATTGGCGCAATCGACCACAATTTTCAGGCCATTTAGATTCAGTTCGCTGGGGAAGGTACCTTTGCAGAACTCAATGTAACGCCCCGCTGCATCAACGATGCGGCTGGCGCGGCCTAACTGCGCTGATTCAACACAGGTAATTGGTTTTTCCATTTCCAGCTCAATCGCTTCTTCGACATCATCAGGCAGTTTGGTACCCTCAGAAGAGAAGAATTTAATCCCGTTGTCGTCAAACGGATTGTGCGATGCTGAAATTACAATACCCGCCTCTGCGCGGAAAGTGCGGGTCAGATAGGCGATGGCTGGCGTTGGCATCGGGCCGGTAAAGGCGGCCGACAGGCCTGCCGCAGCGAGACCCGCTTCCAGCGCGGACTCAAGCATATAGCCAGAGATTCGCGTATCCTTACCGATGATGATCTTCTTTGAACCGTGGCGCGCCAGCACTTTACCTGCAGCCCAGCCCAGCTTCAGGACAAAATCGGGGGTGATGGGTGTTTCGCCGACTTTGCCGCGAATGCCGTCTGTACCGAAATATTTACGATTACTCATGATTATCCTTTTGCTCTTCGGGTCGCTTCGACCACGCGCATCGCTTCGGCCGTCTCTTTGACGTCATGCGCGCGAATAATCTGCACGCCCTGCATGGCAGCAATCACCGCGCAACTCAGGCTGCCGGTTAAACGCTGTGACGGGCCGACATTTAACAGCTGACCAATCATCGACTTACGCGACATCCCCACCAACAGCGGCAGGCCGAAGTGGTGAAAATTGCCAAGATGAGCCAGCAGTTTGTAATTGTGGCTGAGATTTTTACCGAAACCGAAGCCTGGGTCGAGTATCAGCCGCTCTTTTTTAATTCCTGCCGTTTCACAGCGTGCAATTTGCTGAGTGAAGTAAGTGTCCACTTCGCTTAAGATGTTTTCGTAAAGAGGTGCCTGCTGCATGGTGCGCGGTTCACCCTGCATATGCATCAAACAGACGGGAAGGCCTGTTGCGGCTGCAGCTTCCAGCGCCCCAGATTCAGAAAGGGATCGCACGTCGTTAATGATGTGAGCACCTACTCGCGCGGCTTCCCGGATGACTTCTGCTTTAGAGGTGTCCACTGAAATCCAGACTTCGAAACGCTGGGCAATGGCATCGATTACTGGAATCACCCGCTCCAGCTCCTCCTGCACACTCACTTCATCAGCACCGGGACGGGTTGATTCACCGCCTACGTCTATGATGGTTGCACCTGCATTCACCATCTCATTGGTGTGCGTCAGCGCATCGACCAGCGCGTTATGCTTACCACCATCAGAAAAGGAGTCCGGCGTGACATTCAGAATACCCATCACATGGGGAAAAGATAAATCGAGATGGGAATCACGGGCGAACAACTTCATGGCGGAAACTCCTTACTGATCAATATCTGGATGTAAAAAACCCCGGACCAGCCGGGGTTTTGTCTGACGATGTTGCGTCTTATTTGTTGTACTGCTCTGACATGGTATTGCCTGGGTTTGGCGTACGCGGTTCATCAACCGGACGAGGTGCCTTAGGCGTACCGTTGCTGTCTGAGTTGCTGCCTGGATCTTCCCAGCCCGCTGGCGGACGCACTTCACGGCGCGCCATCAGGTCGTCAATCTGCGGTGCATCAATGGTTTCATACTTCATCAGCGCATCTTTCATGGCATGAAGGATGTCCATATTCTCACCCAGAATGCGGCGAGCACGCTGGTAGTTGCTGTCGATCAGGTGCTTAACTTCCTGGTCGATGATGCGGGCAGTTTCATCAGACATATGTTTCGCTTTTGCGACAGAACGTCCAAGGAAGACTTCCCCCTCTTCTTCTGCATAAAGCAACGGGCCCAGTTTTTCAGAGAAGCCCCACTGCGTTACCATGTTACGTGCCAGATTAGTGGCGACTTTGATGTCGTTGGACGCACCGGTAGAAACGCGTTCTGCACCGTAGATGATCTCTTCTGCCAGACGACCGCCGTAAAGCGTTGAGATCTGGCTTTCCAGTTTCTGACGACTGGCACTTATCGCGTCGCCTTCAGGCAGAAAGAAAGTCACACCCAGCGCACGACCGCGCGGAATAATCGTCACTTTGTGTACCGGATCATGTTCTGGCACCAGGCGACCAATAATTGCGTGGCCTGCTTCGTGGTAGGCAGTTGATTCTTTCTGCGATTCCGTCATCACCATGGAGCGACGTTCTGCACCCATCATGATTTTGTCTTTCGCTTTTTCGAACTCCACCATTGACACTACACGCTTGTTTGAACGGGCAGCAAACAGCGCCGCTTCGTTAACAAGGTTGGCCAGATCGGCACCCGAGAAGCCTGGCGTACCACGTGCAATGATCGCTGCATCAATATCAGTGGCCAGTGGCACGCGACGCATGTGCACTTTAAGGATCTGCTCACGACCGCGCACATCTGGCAGGCCGACTACCACCTGGCGGTCAAAGCGTCCCGGACGCAGCAGCGCAGGGTCCAGGACGTCAGGACGGTTAGTCGCGGCGATAACAATAATACCTTCGTTACCTTCGAAACCATCCATCTCAACCAGCATCTGGTTCAGCGTCTGCTCACGTTCATCATGACCACCACCTAAACCGGCGCCACGCTGACGACCGACCGCATCGATTTCATCGATGAAGATGATGCACGGCGCTGCTTTTTTGGCCTGTTCAAACATGTCGCGCACACGAGATGCACCGACACCCACAAACATTTCCACAAAGTCAGAACCGGAGATGGTAAAGAAAGGCACTTTCGCTTCACCGGCAATCGCTTTGGCCAGCAACGTTTTACCGGTGCCCGGTGGCCCCACCATCAGAACACCTTTTGGAATTTTACCGCCCAGCTTCTGGAAACGGCTTGGCTCACGGAGATATTCTACCAGCTCGGCTACTTCATCTTTCGCTTCGTCACAACCCGCTACGTCGGCGAAAGTGGTTTTAATCTGGTCTTCCGTCAACATGCGGGCTTTGCTTTTGCCGAAGGACATCGCGCCCTTACCGCCCCCGCCCTGCATCTGGCGCATAAAGAAGATCCACACACCGATCAACAGTAGCATCGGGAACCACGAAATGAAGATTGAAGCCAGCAGGCTTGGTTCTTCCGGTGGTTCGCCAACCACTTTGACGTTTTTTGTCAAAAGGTTATCGAGCAACTTAGGATCGTTGACAGGAATGTAGGTGGTATATTTATTGCTGTCTTTTTTAACAACGTTAATTTCACGCCCGTTAATACGTGCCTCGCGGACCTGATCCTGGTTCACTTCCGACAGGAAGGTTGAATAATCAACCCGACGGCCATTCGACTCGCTGGGCCCAAAGCTCTGGAATACTGACATCAGCACGACCGCGATGACTAACCAGAGAATCAGGTTTTTCGCCATGTCACTCAAGGGATTAACCTCATATTACAACGGTGTTAACAGATAGCGTAGGGTACTATAGATCCTGCATACATGGAATCGCAGCAAAGCTGCGGACTTCTCCAGCAATTTGGTTATAGTTTGCGCCCAGTCGCCACAATATACACTTCACGTGAACGTGAACGTGAAGCGTCCGGCTTACGAATTTTCACTTTCGTAAACAGGGAGCGAATTTCCCGCAGGTATTCATCGAAGCCATCTCCCTGAAACACTTTCACTACAAAACTGCCGCCAGGTGCCAGGATATCCCGACACATCTCCAGCGCCAGCTCTACTAAATACATCGACCGGGGAATATCTACGGCAGGTGTACCACTCATATTCGGCGCCATATCGGACATGACCACCTGAACTTTTTGATCGCCAACGCGCTCAAGCAGCGCATTGATCACCGATTCTTCACGAAAATCGCCCTGAAGGAAATCGACACCGACTATCGGATCCATTGGCAGGATATCACAGGCGATGACTCGCCCTTTGTTCCCGATTTGCTGTACGACATATTGCGACCAGCCACCAGGTGCAGCACCCAGATCTACCACGGTCATGCCGGGTTTGAAAAGCTTGTCACCCTGTTGTATTTCATCAAGTTTAAACCAGGCACGCGAACGCAACCCTTTTTTCTGCGCCTGAAGCACATATTTATCGCTAAAGTGTTCCTGAAGCCAGCGGCTGGAGCTGGCCGAACGCTTTTTACCCGTCATAATATTTCCAACTAAATCGTCATCGTAGCGATAAACCTGCACGCAATGGGTTGCGTCGATTTGGTGATATACCCGAGATGGCGGTAGAATGAACCGTTTTCAATCCCTGAGTAAGTAAAAAACTACGATGAATCTAAGTACCAAACAAAAACAGCACCTCAAGGGCCTCGCCCATCCGCTCAAGCCAGTGGTTATGCTGGGTGGCAATGGCCTGACTGAAGGCGTGCTGGCCGAAATCGAGCAGGCTCTGTCGCATCATGAACTGATCAAGGTAAAAATCGCCTCGGAAGATCGTGAAACGAAACAGCTGATCGTTGAGGCAATCGTGCGTGAGACCGGTGCCAGCAACGTACAGGTGATCGGCAAAACGCTGGTGCTGTATCGCCCCTCTAAAGAGAGCAAAATTTCTCTGCCACGCTAAGTGGGCAAAGAAAGTGACATGCTCTTACCTCAGATAAAAGGCCGCAACGCGGCCTTTTTCCTTTCTTTACATTGTGCTTTTACGCTTTTCAAAGCGTAGCAACATCTTAAAGGTATTCCACCTTCAGGATTTCATACTCAACATCGCCGCCCGGGGTTTTAACGATAGCCACATCATCGGCCTCTTTACCGACCAGGCCGCGCGCCATCGGCGAGTTGACCGAAATCAGATTTTGCTTAAAGTCTGCTTCGTCATCGCCCACAATACGATACGTTGCTTCTTCGTCGGTTTCGACGTTCAGCACGGTAACGGTTGCACCGAAAATCACGCGTCCGGTTTTCGGCATCTGAGTGACGTCGATAACCTGCGCATTAGAGAGTTTGGCTTCAATCTCCTGAATACGGCCTTCACAAAAACCCTGCTCTTCACGCGCAGCGTGATATTCCGCGTTCTCTTTTAAATCGCCATGTTCGCGTGCATCAGCGATAGAGGCGATAATGCGCGGGCGCTTCACGGTTTTCAGCTCGTTCAGCTCTTCGCGCAATCTTTCAGCGCCTCTTAACGTCATCGGAATCTGATTCATTTAAGCTCCTCGCCATCTTTCCTGTTTAACGATGTCATCCTGACCGGTGACTGCAGAAAAAAGCGTTCTGCGGCGCATTAGCCCGTTTTTGCAAATAAAAGAATCCTGACCCGGAGATGCTTCCAGGCCAGAAAAGAGTTTTGCAATTTGATACGTATTTTACCCCAGAGTTCCCTGCGGGTCATCGTTTACTTTGCACCGTCCAGCAACGTAGTATTGACGCCCTCACCTGCCAGTTACCGCGAGATTATGCGATTTTCACGACTTGTTACCGGATTAAGCTGCGCATTTATGTTGCAGGCACACGCAGCGCCAGTTGATGAATACATGCAGTACCTGCCAGACGGCGCCAATCTGGCGCTGATGGTGCAGAAAGTGGGTGCATCAACACCGATCATTGATTACCACGGAAAACAGATGGCCCTGCCCGCCAGTACCATGAAAGTAGTGACGGCGCTGGCGGCATTGCTGGAACTCGGTGGCGACTACCGTTTTCAGACCACCTTTGAAACCCGTGGCGCCATTATAGATGGCACCCTGAACGGCGATTTAGTGGCACGTTTCGCCGGTGATCCCACCTTAAGCCGTCAGGATCTGCGCAACATGGTGGCGGCGATAAAGAAGCAGGGCATTAACCATATTAAAGGCAATCTGGTTATCGACACCTCCGTTTTTGCCAGTCACGACATGGCGCCGGGCTGGCCATGGAACGATATGACCCAGTGCTTCAGCGCCCCGCCAGGTGCGGCAATCGTTGATAAAAACTGCTTCTCGGTGTCGCTCTACAGTGCTAATACGCCGGGTGAGAATGCCTTTGTGCGCATCGCCTCCTATTATCCGGCGCATATGTACAGCCAGGTACGCACCATTGGCCGCAACAGTGGTGAAGGGCAATATTGCGAACTGGATGTGGTGCCAGGCGAATTGAACCGCTACACCCTGACAGGCTGTATGCGACAGCGTGCCGAACCGCTGCCGCTGGCATTTGCAGTACAGGATGGCGCGGCCTGGGCTGGCGAAATCCTCAAGGCGGAATTGCGGTCATCAGAGATTGACTACAGCGGACATCTGGTGCGCCAGACCCAGGTCACGGAGCCGGGCACGGTACTGGCATCTACACAATCCGCGCCGCTGCATACGCTGTTGCACACCATGCTGAAGAAATCAGACAACATGATTGCCGACACGGTGTTTCGCACTATTGGTCATCACTACTTTAATGTGCCTGGTACCTTCCGCGCCGGGCAGGATGCGGTTCGCCGCATCCTGAAAGCCAAAGCCAACGTCGACATGGGCAACAGCATTCAGGTCGATGGTTCCGGTCTGTCGCGCCATGATCTGATTTCCCCGCAAACCATGATGCAGGTGTTGCAGTTCATTGCGAAGAATGACAACACGCTGGATTACATTTCGATGCTGCCGCTGGCGGGCTATGATGGCACACTGCAGTATCGCGGCGGACTGCATGAGGCGGGGCTGGATGGCAAAGTCTCGGCGAAAACGGGTTCACTGCAGGGCGTCTATAACCTGGCGGGCTTTATTACCACCTCAAGTGGCGCGCGGGTTGCATTTGTTCAGTTCCTTTCCGGGTATGCGGTTCCACCGGAAGATCAACGTACTCGCCGTATTCCGCTGGTGCGATTTGAGAGCCGTCTCTACCGCGACATCAATCAGAACAACTGATTATTCAGTCATAAAAAAGCGCAGCAGTCAGGTCAACCGCTGCGCTTTTTATTGCCCCTTCATCAGAAGCGGGTGTTCACGCTCATATAATAGGTGCGGCCCGACTCGTTAAAGGTATTGGCCCCTGCGCCATAGAGCCACGCTCCGGTGGTGGCATTGCCGGTGGTCTGCGCGTTGCCCTGACGGAAATGACGCTTGTCAAACAGGTTGTCGATACCTACGGTGACACTGGCATATTTATTAACGTCATAGGTGCCGCTCATGCCCACAACCGAATAGGGGCTCACCTGATCGGTGGCGCTACCGGTGACGGCGTTACCTTTATAATCATATTTCTTTGGAACCTGTTTACCGTACCAGGTCAGGGTGGTCTGCAGGGAGAGATCCTGCATCGCCTGCCAGTTCAGCGTCGAATTGAGCGTATATTCCGGAATAATCGACAGACGATCGCCAGTCTCTTTATTCTTACTCTGCAGCATGTAAGTGAAATTATTGTTCCACGTTACGCTGTCGGAGAATGGGACATTGACCGTGCCTTCCAGCCCCTCGACGACCGCTTTTGGCACATTTTCCCATTTGTAGATGTCGGTTTTGCCGTTAGAAGCGGTGCCGGTTGGCGATGTACCTGCATCAATTTTGTTACGGTAGTCGTTGCGAAACCAGGTCAGGCCCGCCTGATAGCCGTCGCGCTTCCATTCGACCCCAATCTCTTTATTGATGCTGTTTTCCGCCTTCAGGTCGTCATTACCCATCAGATAACAGGCACCGGCACTGGCGGCACAACCCTGACCGTTGCTGTAAAGCAGATAGTTCGGGTTGGTCTGATAGAGGCTCGGCGCTTTGTAGGCACGCGCAATCCCCATTTTCAAAGTGAACTCATCGCCCAATCCCTGTGACAGATTGAGCGACGGGCTCCAGTTATCGCCGACAATCGAATGGTGATCGAAACGCAGGCCCGGCGTCAGCATGGTGCTGTCGGTCAGTTCAATATTGTCTTCGGCAAATAGCGAGAAGATCTCTGCCTGCGAATAGGGTGTGCGGCCGGTCGTAGCAATACCCGGAATCGAACCGTAGCTGGCAGCCTGAGTGGTCGAAGAAGGATCCTTCATACGCTGCTGATTCCATTCCGTCCCGAAGGTGGCGGTCTGATTCACCAACCATTCAAACGGCACGCTGATCTCACTGTGCAACAACACATCATCAAGCTGGATGGTATTAAAGTTGCTGTTGGCGAAGATGCCTTCGGTGCCGCCCGCCAGTCCCTCATTCAGACGTGAATTGCGGGTGTTCTCATATTGCGCGTAAGTATTGGTGCTGATGCCATTATCCCAGGCACCGGTCCACTTAACTGAAAAGTTCTGGCGATAAAGCCGGTTAGTCTCATCACCATATTTGCTTTTCACCAGGGCGTTGGTATTGGTGTTCTGCGTGTCCCCGGCATAAAGGTTGCCCTGACGACTGTAACCGGCCCCGACTTCCAGCGCCTGCATCGGCGCAAATGCCCAACGCAGCAGGCCATGAATATCTTTGTTGATCGAGCCTTCCCGACCCGCCGGGTACGATCCGGCATAACTGCCGGTGCGGTCTGCGGCGTGCCCTTCATTAATGTCGTAAGCATCAGCCTGGGTTTTTGCCAGACCGCCATAGAGCCGGAAACTGACATCATCGCCCAGTGGCCCTTCAAGGCTGAAGTTGGTGCGTCGGGTCGCACCCTCCTCCTTGTGCTGCGGCACGTTGTAATAGGCGCTCCATGAGCCGTGCCACTGATTATCCATCTCTTTTTTGGTGATGATGTTCACCACGCCGCCCGCTGCACCGTTACCGTAACGGGCCGCTGCCGGACCACGGATCACTTCAATGCGATCAATGATCTCTGGCGGCACCCAATTAGTATCGCCGCGCGTGTCGCGCTCGCCACGCCAGCCAAGCCGCACGGCGTTGCGGCTGGTCACCGGCAGACCATCGATCAGGATCAGAGTATTTTCTGGCCCCATACCGCGGATATCAATCTGACGATTGTTTCCGCGCTGGCCGCTGGTGGAGTTACCGGTCAGATTGACGCCAGGCATGGTGCGAATAATTTCGGCGACATCGCGTGCGGGTGGATGTTTTTTAATTTCGTCGGCGGTGATAGTCGACACACCAGGTGCCTGCAACGTCTGCTCGGCGGCGGTCACCATCATGGTGTCGTCGTGGAGGGTGTCTGAGTTGCTGCTGTTGATAGCCGGGTCGCGGGTGGCTTCGGCAGCCACTGCACCGGCAGAAATGAGAGAGGCGGTGAAACCCAGTTCAATCATAAAGGCGAACGAAAGCCGGGATAACTTTTTCATTTTTCTATTCCTGGATTGCCAGCGAGGATGCCACTGCCGGCGTGCCGATAAAAAGGTCATGACCTTGCCTGCAACATTTTTCCCTTCTCGCCGGGCCTGTTTCAGAACCGCTTTGCGCCAGTCTGAAAGCAGGTGCGGCAGAGAAGGTATGAGCGCTCCCTGTCGAGCGGAAACACCCTATTGCAAATGCAAATAATTATCAATACTATTATCTATAACATGCATGACCCTAATCAAGGGTGAGCGAAAGATGGCGCGTATGACGTGGTTAAATGAAGAAACCGGCAGTGAACGCTGGTGGCAACAGCAGCAGCAACGGGGCATTCCTCTGGTTGAAGCTGGCGAAAAGGGAACCTGTCAGGTCACCTTTTTCTGGCGCGATCCCCAGGGTAACACGCAGCACTCCAATACCCGGCGCGTCTGGATCAATATTACCGGCGTAACCGATCATCATCATTCAGCGGTTCCCTCCTCATTAACACCTGTTCCCGATACTGATGTCTGGTGGTGGCAAACCACTCTGCCCGCTGGCTGGCGCGGCAGCTACTGCCTGATTCCTGATAGTCAGGAAGAGACTTTTACCGGGCAGGCCGATATGCAGGCAGTGCGTCAGTGGTGGAGTCAGAAATTCCCGCAGGCGCAAAGCGACCCGCTGAATCCTCTGCGTAGCTGGGCGGGCGGGCGTGGAATGAGGGTCTCGCCACTGCACCTGCCACACGCACCTGATCAGCAGGCATGGCGTGCGGTTGATGAGGGCCATGCCGCCGATAGTCCTCTGCAACACTATTTGTGGCGCAGCGAACGGCTGGGAAACCAGCGTCAGGTCTGGATCTGTGTCACTGGCGAGGCCAGTGCAGGCGATCGTCCGCTGGCACTGCTGCTGGATGGTCAGTTCTGGGCGCACAGCATGCCGGTTGCCGGCCCGCTCCAGCAACTCACGGAGGCTGGCGAACTGCCCCCTGCGGTCTATGTCATGCCCGACATCATCGACCGTGAACACCGCACGCGTGAGCTGACCTGTAACCCTGACTTCTGGCTGGCAATTCAGCACGAGCTGTTGCCGCAGGTTCAGCGCTGGGCGCCGTTTCGTGCCGACCGCACGCTGGTAGTGGGACAGAGTTTTGGTGGTCTTTCTGCCGCTTACGCCACCCTGACCTGGCCGGAAACCTTTGCTGGTGCGATAAGCCTTTCCGGGTCGTTCTGGTGGCCCGCGCGCGGCGACCCCAATGGCTGGCTGCCACAACAGTTACAGCAGGGTTTGTTGCAGGCCCCACCGCGCCGCTTCTATCTGGAAGCGGGACGGCGTGAACGGCTGATTCTGGCAGCAAACCAGCAGTTTCAGCGCGATCTGACTGTGGCAGGACATCAGGTCAGCTACCACCCGATTGAAGGCGGTCACGATGCGCTGTGCTGGCGCGGCGGATTACTGGCAGGCCTTAAAACCATGTGGCAACAGCCATAACCCACTGATATCCCCCGCCTGCGTGCCATTAAAAGATATCGGATGTGCAGGATAGCGGCGTCAGCGCGCCCGGCGCCTGCGGACAGGAGACCGACATGCAACAACTTAATCCTTTCGACGATCCGCAGCAGGATTGTCAGGTGCTGAAAAACGATCAGCAGCAATACAGCTTATGGCCCGCCTTTGGTGCCATTCCGCCAGGATGGCAACCGGTGTTTGGCCCTGAGCTGCAGGCCCGTTGCCTGAGCTGGTTAAATGAAAACTGGCACGATATCCGTCCGGTTATGACGCAGGACAGAGACGACAATGTCTGAGATCACCCTTAACCCGCTGACAGAACAAAAAATGCTGCCGCTGGTCGCTGCCCAGCCTGGAATCTGGATCGCTGACCAGCTATCGCCCCATTCCAATGCTTACGCCGTGGCACATTTCGTCGAACTGCGTGGTGCGCTGAACAGTGCGCTGCTGTCCCGGGCTATCGTTGCTGGCATGCAGGAAGCGGACACGCTGAATATGGCTTTTGGGGAGCAGGAGGGCGAACCGCTACAGTGGCCTGCACCCCAGATTTTCCGCGATCCTGAGGTGATCGATCTGCGCGACGCCGCCGATCCGCAGGCCGCAGCACGTGCGCTGATGCAGCAGGATATGTCCGGCGATCTGCGGGTGCTAAGCGGTGCGCCACTTTACCATCACAGCCTGCTTCGGCTGGGCGAGCATCACTGGTACTGGTATCAGCGCTACCATCATCTGGTGGTCGATGGTTTCAGCTTCACCGCCCTGACCCGCCGTATCGCCAATCTCTACAGTGCCTGGCAGCGCGGCGACACGCCGGAGCCGGCCCCGTTTGTGCCGTTCAGCGACGTCGTTGATGAATATCAGCGCTACCAGCAATCTTCGGGCTGGCAGCGCGATCGCCAGTTCTGGCTGGAGAAAGGCGCGCAGTTACCTGCGCCCGCCTCGTTGTCCGCTCTGCCACTGGCCGGTCAGAGCGCCAGTACCGACCTGCTGCGCCACACGTTTGCCGTGGATCGCGACACTTTTCAGGCGTTGCTGGCGCACACACGGCAGCACAACCTCAGCACAGCGGATACCGCCTTTGCGCTGGTGGCGTTATGGCTGGCGCGCCTAACTGGTCAACATGCCTTCGCCGCCGGTTTCATCTTTATGCGCCGCATCGGCTCGGCGGCGCTCTGCGCAACCGGGCCGGTGATTAACGTGCTGCCAATAGCGGTCCGTTACGATCCGGCACTGCCGCTGGATGCGCTGGCCGCGCGACTGGCGGATGAAGTCAAAAAAATGCGTCGTCATCAGCGTTACGATGCCGAGCAGGTACAGCGCGACCTGGGTCGCTCCGGCGACAGCGATCCGCTCTACGGGCCGGTGATTAACCTGAAAATGTTCGATTACCAGCTCGATTTCGCCGGCATTGAAGGCGTGACTCATCAACTGGCATCCGGCCCGGTACGCGATCTGGAGATTGCTATCTACCTCAGCGAACAGGGCGACCTGACGCTGGAGTTGCTGGCCAATGCACAGCGCTACAGCAACACAACACTGAAGCAGCATGCCAGCCGCTTTGGCTTGCTGCTTCAGCAGCTTGCCGCCCGGCCAGCATGTGCCTGTGGTGAGCTTGATATGCTGATGGCGCAAGAGCATCAGCAGCTCGCCGCGATCAACCAGACCGCCGTGACGCTTCCCACAGAAACCCTGAGCAGCCTGCTGCTCCGACAGGCGCAGCGTACGCCGCAGGGCCCGGCGCTGGCGGATGAGGGTCATCAGCTTAATTATCAACAGATGCAACAGCAGGTCGCCGCGCTAGGACAACAGCTGATAGCGCAGGGTGTGACACAGGGTGATATCGTCGCCGTGGCGCTGCCGCGGTCGGTCTTTCTATCGCTGTCGCTGCAGGCGATTGTCAGCATTGGCGCAACCTGGTTGCCGCTTGATACTGGCTACCCGGATGATCGGCTGCAGATGATGCTGGAAGATGCCGCGCCGAAAATTCTGATCACCTGCCGTGAAGTGGCCGGGCGGCTGGCGGCACTCTCTCGGGTCACACCGCTGTTTTATGATGCGCTGTTAGCCCCCGTTGATAATGTGCTGACGCAGGCCCCGCGTCCACATGATGGCGCATACATCATCTATACCTCCGGCTCGACCGGTCGGCCAAAAGGGGTGCTGGTCAGTCACGAGGCGATCGTCAACCGTCTGTTGTGGATGCAGGATCACTATCCGCTCGGCAGTGATGATGTGGTGTTGCAGAAAACCCCGAGCAGCTTTGATGTTTCGGTGTGGGAATTCTTCTGGCCGCTAATCGTCGGCGCACAACTGGTGATGGCACCGCCCGATACCCATCGCGACCCGGACGCGCTGCAGCAGCTATTTGCCCGATACGGGGTGACGACCACCCATTTTGTTCCGTCAATGCTGGCAGCTTTTGTCGCCTCGTTGCAGGAGGATGACGCGGTGGAACATTGTGCCACCCTACGCCAGGTCTTCTGTAGCGGCGAAGCGCTGCCCACTGAGCTGTCACGACAGTGGCAGACGCTGACCCAGGTGCCATTGCATAACCTTTATGGCCCGACCGAAGCAGCGGTTGATGTCAGCTACTACCCGGCCTTTGGCCCGGAACTGGCGGCCATTGAAGGTGCCAGCGTGCCGATTGGCTTCCCGGTCTGGAACACCGGCTTACGGATTCTGGATGCGCGTCTGCAGCCGGTACCGCCTGGCGTGGCGGGTGACCTCTATCTGACCGGCGTGCAGCTGGCGCATGGCTATCTTGATCGTCCCGACCTCACTGCCAGCCGGTTTGTAGCCGATCCGTGGGGTCACGGCTCCCGGATGTACCGCACCGGTGATGTGGCGCGCTGGCTGCCAGATGGTGCGGTGGAGTATCTGGGCCGCAGCGACGATCAGCTTAAAATTCGCGGACAGCGTATCGAGCTGAACGAGATCGACCACGCCATGGCTGCGCTATCCGGCATTGAGCAGGCCGTCACACATGCGGTAGTGCTGGGGAGCAGCAGCGATCGGCAGGGCGATGCCCGCCAGCTGGTCGGCTATGTGGTGGCTGATGGCCCGATCGATACCGACGCAATGCGTCAGACTCTGACCACACAGTTACCGGCGCATATGGTGCCGGTGGCGATTGTTCAGCTGGCGGCGTTACCGCTCAGCAGCAACGGCAAGCTGGATCGTAAAGCGCTGCCACTGCCACACTCCCATACGGCGGTTACCGGTCGCGCGCCGCATCCCGGTCTGGAGACCACCCTGGCACAGGCTTTCGCCACGCTGCTGGAACGTGAGTCAGTCAGTGCGCAGGATGATTTTTTCTCGCTGGGTGGCCATTCACTACTGGCGATGCGGCTGGCAGCACAGCTGCGCCGGACGTTGAATCAGCCGCTGTCAGTGGGTCAGATTATGGTGGCCTCCACGGTGGAAAAGTTGGCAGTACTGCTCAGCAGCGAACCCGCGGAGACAGCCCGCGCCGGATTTGAAGCGGTATTGCCGCTGCGGCGCACCACTGGCCCGACGCTGTTCTGCTTCCATCCCGCCTCCGGTTTTGCCTGGCAGTTCAGCGTCTTGCAACGCTATCTGGATGCCCGCTGGTCACTATTGGGTATTCAGTCACCCGACATCAACAGCCCGCTGAACCAGGCGCAGCACCTTGATGCGGTGTGTGAGGCGCATCTGGCGACGGTGCGCCAGCAGCAGCCACAGGGACCCTACTATTTCCTGGGCTATTCGCTGGGTGGCACGCTGGCACAGGGTATCGCCGCACGGCTGGAGGCCGAGGGTGAAACGGTCGCTTTCCTCGGGCTGCTGGATACCTGGCCGCCAGAGACGCAGAATTGGGATGAACGGCGCGGCGAAAACGTGCTGGATCCGGCTGTGCTGGCAGAGGTTAATCGTGAGCGAGAGCAGTTTATCGCCGCGCAGCGTCAGCAGGCGGGGGAAGGGATGGAGGCGCTGTTTACCACCATTGAAGCCAATTACGCCAGTTCAGTGCGGCTGCTGGCAACAGCGCGCAGTGCCCGTTTCCGTGGGCACGCAACCCTGTTCCTGGCGGAACAGACTCAGCAGCCCGGTCAGGACGCGCGCCGCACCTGGGCGCCGTATGTCGGCGAGCTGACCATCTGGCCGCTGGACTGTGCGCACGTCGAGATCATCTCACCGCGCATGTTCGAACAGATTGGGCCACGACTGCAGCAGTGCCTGGCCTCGCTGAATCCATGAGCCGTTCTGACTTTGCGCTTTCTCCACCCGAAGAAAGCGCAGGTCAGCCTCTTCCCAGCGGCACAATCATTGGCGTCCCGGCCACCGGATCGTTAATGATGATGCAGCGCAGATTGTAAATCGCTCCAATCAGTTCCGGAGTCACAATCTCTGCCGGTTTGCCTTCGGCAATGATTTTCCCGTCGCGCATCGCAATCAGGTGGCTGGCGTAGCGGCATGCCTGATTAAGATCGTGCAGCACCACCACCAGCGTGCGGCCATGCTGTTGATTGAGATCCTGCATTAATTCCAGCAACTCGATCTGATGGGCGATATCCAGCCAGGTGGTCGGCTCATCCAGTAGCAATAGCGGCGTCTGCTGAGCCAGCACCATCGCAATCCACACCCGCTGCCGCTGGCCGCCAGAGAGCGTATCAACCTGTTGCTGCGCTAAATCAGCCACGCCGGTGGCCTGCATTGCCTGCTGAACAGCCGCCTCATCCTCCTGTCGCCAGCGCCCAAACAACGACTGGTGCGGATAACGCCCACGCGCCACCAGCTCACTGACGCTGATGCCCGCTGGCGCATTCGAACTTTGCGGTAGCAGCCCCAGTCGGCGCGCCACCTCTTTGGTCGCGTAATGAGCAATCGTATTGCCATCCAGCAGCACCTCACCTTTCAGGGGCGAGACCAGACGGCATAAAGTGCGCAGCAGCGTCGATTTTCCGCAGGCGTTGGGGCCAATAATAACGGTCAGTTCACCGTCGGGGATCGCGACGGTGAGATTCTCCGCCACGATTTTTTTGTCATACCCCAGCGTCAGCGCGTCGCCCTGCAAACGTGTTTTCACTGTCATTGGCGTCCAGCCTCCCGCACCAATAGAGCAATCAGATAGAGCCCACCCAGGCTAACCGTGATAACGCCAACCGGCAGCTGATAAGGCAGGAAAAAGTGCTGCGCAGCGTAATCCGCGGCGGTTAACAGCAGCGCGCCGCACAAGGCAGCCAGAGGCAGCGCACCATGGATGCCACCACTGAGCCGCCGGGCAATCTGTGGTGCCAGCAGTGCAATAAAGGAGATGGGACCGACCAGCGCGGTAGAGGCGGCGGTGAGAATCACGCCCGTCAGCATCAGCATGACGCGGCTGCGTTCAACCGGTACGCCCAGCGCGCAGGCGGTGTCGTCACCCATCTCCAGCAGATGCATGCGCCGGGCCAGCATGCCTGTTGCCAGCAGCGCCAACAGCAGCACGGTAATCACCGGCTTGGTTTTCGCCCAGGTAATGCCGTTAAGTGAGCCTGCGCTCCAGAGTCCGGCGCTCAGTGCCGCCTCCAGTGATGCACTGATAATCAGCCAGCTGTTCAGCGCCATCAGCAGTGCCCGCACGCTGATGCCCACAATAATCAGACGAAAAGTCTCCACGCCGTTGCGCCAGCTGAATAGCCAGACCACGCCCGCCGTGAGCAGCCCGCCAGCCAGTGCCGCCAGCGTCATCCCTTCCATGTTCTGCTGGAACAGTACCAGCGCCACCAGCACACCGCTATAAGCGCCGGTATTGAAACCCAGAATATCGGGACTGCCCAGTGGATTGCGCAGGAGCGACTGAAAAATCGCCCCGCTTACGCCCAGCGCCGCACCAATCAGCAGCGCCACCATGACGCGCGGCAGACGCCACTCCAGCACAATCAGCTGAATATTGCGCGCCGCCTCACCGTTGAGAAGTGCCCATAACTGGCTGGCAGAAATTGGCAAAGTACCGCGCGTAATACCCAGAAAAGCCAACACCCCGCAGGCCGCCAGCAGCAGCAGCGCATTCATTATCACCCGTTTCATATCTGCCCTCTTCCCAGCTTGCGACGCACCAGCACAATCAGCATCGGCGCACCGAGAATGGCTGTGACAATCGACACGCGCAGTTCACCCGGCACCAGCAGTCGTCCCAGAATATCGGCGGCCAGCAGCAGACAGGGGGTAATAAGGAGGGTTCCCGGCAGCATCCAGCGATGATCGTTACCCAGCAGCCAGCGTGCCAGATGCGGCGTCATTAAGCCGACAAAGGCGATGGGCCCAACAGCGGCTGTCGCCGCCCCACTCAGTAGCGCAATAGCCAGCAATCCCACCAGTTGAGTGCGCACCACACGGGTGCCTAGCGCGGTTGCCATATCTCCGCCCATACTCAGGCTGTTGAGCGAACGCGCCAGCAGTAGCGCCAGAAGGCTACCGACCACTACCGCCGGAAAGGTAGTGCGCAGAAGGGCAAAATCGCGGATATCCAGCGAGCCACTGTGCCAGAAACGCAGATGATCGTAGATGTCAGGATTGAGCAGCGATAAACCAGAGGTTAACCCCTCCAGCACCGCGCCCAGCGCCACGCCTGCCAGCGTCAGACGTACCGGATTAACGCGGCCACCGCCCAGCGCACCGGTCAGCGCCACCAGCAGGGAGGCCAGCAGTGCGCCCGTAAAGGCAAAGCCTAGCCAGTCAGCGGGGGAATCGGCGCCAGACAGGGCGATGCCCAGCACCACCGCAAAACCCGCACCGGCATTAATGCCCAGAATGCCGGGATCGGCCAGCGGATTGCGCGTCAGGCTCTGCATCAGCGCGCCCGCCAGACCTAAACTGATCCCGGCCAGCAGACCCGCCAGGGTGCGCGGCAGTCGGGCATCGCGCACGATGACACAATCGACGCGGTTACAGTCGCTGAATAAGGCCTGCGTGACATCATGAAAGGGGATAGATTTGGCACCCAGCATCAGGCTGAGCACGAGAAGCAACAACAGCAGCATCCCTGAACCTGCTATTGCACGGAGTTGACGCATAACGTTTAAACCTTCACCGATTCAATGAGATCGCAGCACGAGTCATTATGATAATGATACTTGTTATCGTTCTTAGCCGTTTTTTGTATGTTACCATGACTCCCGGACTCAATGATGAGGAAAATGGGTGCAAAAAAGCGACGTTATGAACAAACCCTCCCACTTTATCGATCTCAGCCTGCTGAGAACCCACCCCGCCTTTCGCGCCATTTTTATCGCCCGCTTTATCTCCATCGTCGCCCTCGGCATGCTGGCGGTGGCGGTACCGGTTCAGATTCAGCAACTGACGCAGTCGCCGCTGCTGGTGGGTCTGGCGGTGACGCTGGCCGGTGCCGGCATGTTTATCGGCCTGCTGACCGGCGGCGTGCTGGCGGATCGCTATGAGCGCCGCCGTCTGATCCTGTTTGCCCGATCCACTTGTGGCCTGGGCTTTGTCGCCTTATGCATCAATGCCCTGCTCCCTTCGCCATCGGTGATCGCCGTCTTTGTGCTGGGACTGTGGGATGGTTTTTTCGGCGCGATAGGCGTCACCGCGCTGCTGGCGGCGACTCCGGCGCTGGTCGGGCGTGAAAATCTGATGAAAGCAGGTGCGATTACCATGCTGACGGTGCGATTTGGTGCGATTCTCTCCCCCGCCATTGCCGGACTGGTCATCGCGCAGGGCAGTGTGGCATGGAACTACGGGCTGGCGGCGTTTGGCACGCTGCTGACGGTATTAACCCTGCTGCGGTTACCGCGGCTTGCGCCACCGCCGCAGCCGCGTGAACATCCGCTGAAAGCACTGGCCAGCGGCGTGCAATTCCTGTTTGCCAGCCCGATCGTTGGCATGGCGGCGCTGGTCGGTGCGCTGGTGACGTTAGCCAGTGCGGTGCGCGTGCTCTATCCGGCGCTGGCGCCACACTGGCAGGTGGGACTGAGGGAGTTAGGGCTGATGTATGCCGCCGTTCCGCTGGGTGCTGCCACAGGTGCCCTCACCAGCGGACGGCTGGCACAATCGCCGCAGCCGGGCCGCCTGATTCTGGCCAGTGCCATCGCTGCCTTTATCGCGCTGGCTCTGTTCAGCCTGATGCCGTGGTTCAGCGCGAGTCTGGTCTGCCTGGCGGCCTTTGGCTATTTCAGTGCCATCAACAGCCTGGTGCAGTACGCGATGATCCAGACGCTGACGCCTGATGCGCTGCTTGGCAGGATCAACAGCCTCTGGACCGCGCAGAATGTCACCGGCGATGCGATAGGTGCAGCGATGATTGGCGCGATGGGTTCACTGCTGTTGCCGCAGCAGGCGGCCAGCCTGTTTGGTCTGGCAGCCACCGTGCTGGGCATCAGCATGTGGCTGCTGATGGCGCGTCTGCGTCGCTATCAACCGCCTGCACCGGCGGAAAGAGGATCATGATTTAACGAACAGCGTCTCCAGCCGCGTCAGCAAATTGCTGGCGCTGTAGTAGTCGAGCCGGAAGCTATCCAGCCCCAGCGCATAAACCGCTTTTGCGCGCACAGCTGGGGTCTGCGCAAGGAAAGGGTTGCTCATCACCTGTGCGGCGGTGGGCTCTTCAGCGGCAAACAGCAGATATGATTGACCATTAAGGCCTGCCGCCAGATTTTCTCCTGACAGTTGCAGGATATCTTTACGCTGTCCCATGCTGTGACCAGACTGAAGAGTGGCCGGCGGCGTCGCCAGAGTGAAGCCCAGTTGCTGCAGTAATTTCCCCTGCGCCGACGCATCCGTCCACAGATTGACTGCCCGGCCATCCCCGTTCCACACCATCGCTGAAACCGGCTGCGGCGGCAGGGTCAGCTTCGCTTTCAGAGCCTTTTCTCGTGCCTCAAACTCAGCTTTCCGGGCGGCAGCTTCCGCTTCATGCCCGGTCGCCTCACCCAGCAACGTCACCAGTTGCTGCCAGCTTTTATCGTCGTAATTCACCACCAGCACCGGCGCAATCGCCGCGAGCTGATCGACCAGTTTGATCGCCGAATCATTCCCGGTGGCGCTGACCACAATCAGGTCTGGCGCTTCAGCAGCAATCGCTTCTGCACTGGACTCACCAATGTAGAGACGTTTTACGCCGCGCTGTTTGGCCACTTCGCCCCACTGACGGAAGAATCCCTGCTTATCAGCCAGCCGACTGCCGGGTGCGGTTGCGCCACTGGCGACGACCGGCGCATCAATCGCCAGCAGCGAGCCGGTCAGGGTAACGCTGGTCGAAACAATGCGCATGGGTGCCTGGGTCAGCGTGATATTGCCTGTTGCCCCGGCGACAGTTCGCGGCCAGCCGGTCTGGGCAGCAGCGGTAACGCTGAACAGGCAAATACTCAGGAAAAACAGCGCTATCGCCGATGTGACACCATGTTTAGTCATAACTTTTCGTCCACTTCACTGGGGTGAGTTTAGAGGCTCTTTGTGCTGATTTAACCGGAAAATGCAGCCGAATCGCCGCGTATTTATTGACACTTTCAGCTAATCAACGTAGGTTACTGGCCATCAATACAAATGATAATCATTATTAGTTATCTTATCGTTTACAGGTGGGATTATGGTGGAATCGCTGGCGTTTGAACATCCCTTGCTGCAGGATTTCCCGGCACTCTGCCGCGGTTTCCTGTTTACCTCTCCCTGGCAAAGCCTGACTACCCAGGGCTGTTTTACCACCCTCTCCACCCCGGTGAAACAAGGCGAGCAGCTGACAGGGGATTTTCAGCAACAACTACAGCACCATTTTGCCTCTGCCAGAAAACAGGGTATTGCTCATCCCATTCTGGTGGGCGCGATCCCCTTCGATGTGGATCAGCCTGCAGCGCTGTTTATCCCTGAATCCTGGCAGACCTTTAATCGTGACGATCTGAAAGCCCGTGCCTCATCAGTTGAGGCTGATTTGCCACAGGTTCGTCGTCGCACGGCGGTGCCGGATCATGACACCTTCATTGACATGGTTGCGCAGGCTGTTGCTGCCACGCAGCGCGGCGATCTGGATAAAGTCGTGCTGTCTCGTCTGATGGATATCATGGCTGAACAGCCGATTGATACTGCCGCCCTGATGCAGCGCATCGTGGCGCAGAACCCTGGCAGTTATCACTTTCATCTGCCACTGCCCGATGGCGGCGCGCTGGTTGGCGCCAGCCCTGAACTGATGGTCCGTAAGCAGGGTCGCCAGTTCAGCTCCTGTCCGCTCGCCGGTTCAGCGCCGCGCAATAGCGATCCGCAGCGTGACCAGACCTCAGGCGACAGCCTGATGCGCTCGGCGAAAGATCGCCATGAACATAAGCTGGTGACGGACGCAATGCGTACCACGCTGCAGCCGCGCAGCCGCCTGCTGTCGGTCCCCGAGACACCTTCACTGCTGACCACTACGACACTCTGGCATCTCGCCACGCAGATTCGGGGGGAGGTGCTGGACGATCGTGAAAACGCGCTGTCGCTGGCCTGTCTGCTGCATCCGACACCGGCCCTCAGCGGCTTCCCGCATCAGCGTGCTCAGGCGCTGATTCAGCGACTTGAGCCGTTTGAGCGTCAGCTGTTTGGCGGCATCATTGGCTGGTGTGACGATCAGGGCAATGGCGAATGGGTCGTTACCATTCGCTGCGGTACAGTGAATGGCCCGCGGGTGCGGCTGTTTGCGGGCGCAGGCATTGTGGCGGACTCACAACCTGAATCAGAATGGCGTGAAACCGGCGTCAAACTTGACACCATGCTGCGCGCTTTTGGACTGCAATAAAGGAACCTGGATGACAATTTCCTACAGCCGCTGGCCGGACGATCTGGCCGCACGTTACCGTGAAAAAGGGTACTGGCTCGATCTGCCGATGACCGACATCCTGGAGCGTCATCGCGACAGCGACAGCGTGGCGGTGATTGATGGCGACCGACAATTTACCTATCGCCAGCTGGCGGCGCTGAGTGACAACCTTGCCGCGGCATTGCAGCGTCGCGGCCTGAAGTCAGGCGATACGGCGCTGGTGCAACTTGGCAACGTGGCGGAATTTTACCTGACGCTGTTTGCCCTGTTCAAAATCGGCGTCGCCCCGGTTAACGCCCTGTTCAGCCATCAGCGCACCGAACTGACCGCCTATGCCAGTCAGATCTCACCGCGGCTGCTAATTGCCGACCGCAGTCACTCACTGTTCGCCGATGATGCGTTTATTGAGCAACTTCGCCGCGAACAGCGTTCACTACAACAGGTGATCCTGCGTCATGACGCTCAGACGGAAAACAGCCTCGACACCCTGCTGGCCGAACCTGCTGGTGACTTCATGGCCACCCCGACCGCAGGCGATGAAGTCGCCTTTTTCCAGCTGTCGGGTGGCAGTACCGGCACACCGAAACTGATCCCGCGCACCCATAACGATTACTACTACAGCATCCGTGAGAGTGACGTTATCTGCGGTGTTACCGCCGACACCCGCTACCTGATCGCCCTGCCCGCCGCGCATAACTTTCCGATGAGTTCGCCGGGCGCGCTGGGCGTTTTTTACGCGGGCGGACAGGTGATCTTAGCCGCCGATCCCAGCGCAACCCTCTGCTTTCCACTGATTGAAAAACATCAGGTTACCGATACCGGCCTGGTTCCGCCCGCCGTCAGTCTCTGGCTGCAGGCGATTCAGGAATGGCACAGTAATGCTGCGCTCGCCTCGCTGCAACGCATTCAGGTCGGTGGCGCAAAACTGGGCGAAACGCTGGCCGCGCGCATCCAGAACGAGATCGGCTGCACCCTGCAGCAGGTATTTGGTATGGCGGAAGGTCTGGTGAATTACACCCGGCTGGATGACGATGAGCAGACCATTCTCATCACGCAGGGACGCCCGATCTCCCCGGATGACGAGGTATGGGTCGCCGACGATCAGGGTAATCCATTGCCAACAGGCTCCATCGGTCGCCTGATGACGCGCGGTCCTTATACCTTCCGCGGCTACTACAACAGCCCGGAACATAACGCCGCCAGCTTCGATGACCAGGGCTTTTACTGCTCTGGCGATCTGATTGAGATCACGCCTGCTGGCAACATCATCGTGCAGGGCCGGGAGAAAGATCAGATCAACCGGGGCGGTGAAAAGATCGCAGCCGAAGAGATCGAAAACCTGCTGCAGCGCCATGCGGATGTGATCCACGCGGCGCTGGTTTCCATGAGCGACGAGCTGATGGGTGAAAAGAGCTGTGCCTTTATTGTTACCCGGCAACCGGTTAAACCGGTGACGCTGCGTCGTCACCTGCGTGAACTTGGCGTCGCAGAATTTAAGCTGCCCGACCGTATTACCTGCGTAGATGCCCTGCCGCTGACCGCGGTCGGAAAGGTGGACAAAAAACGTCTGCGCCAACAACTTGCCGATCAACACGCGAAAGCCTGATCTGTCCGGAGATTTTCAATGGCTATTCCACAACTGACCTCTTACCCGCTGCCAGCCGCCACCGAGTTGCCGAACAACAAAGTGAAATGGACGCTGGAGCCGGGCCGTGCCGCCCTGCTGATCCACGATATGCAGCGCTATTTTCTCAACTTCTGGGGCGACAACAGCCCGCTGGTTGAGCAGGTCGTCGACAATATTGCCCGCCTGCGTCGCTACTGCAAAGCGCAAGGCATTCCGGTGTTTTACACCGCTCAGCCAAACGCGCAGAGCGATGAAGATCGTGCACTGCTCAACGACATGTGGGGACCGGGCCTGAATAAACATCCCGATCAGCAGAAGATCGTGGATGCGCTGGCACCGGATGAAGACGATCAGGTCCTGACAAAATGGCGCTACAGTGCTTTTCACCGCTCGCCGCTGGAGTCAATCCTGCAGGAGATGGGCCGCGATCAGCTGATTATCACCGGCGTCTATGCCCATATTGGCTGCCTGACCACCGCCACCGATGCGTTTATGCGCAATATACAGCCGTTTATGGTGGCCGATGCGCTGGCTGACTTCAGCCGTGAGGAACATATGATGGCGCTGACCTACACCGCGGGCCGCAGCGGAAAAGTGGTGATGACCGCCGATCTGATGCCTGTGCCACTCAGCAAAGACGATTTGCGCGCGTTGATCCTGCCGCTGCTGGAAGATGATGAGGTGCCGGAAGATGATGAAAACCTGATTGATTACGGTCTGGACTCAGTACGCGTGATGGCGCTGGCGGCACGCTGGCGTCAGGTACATCGTGATATCGATTTCGTCAGCCTGGCGAAAAATCCGAGCATTGATGGCTGGTGGGCGCTACTGGCGCGGGAGCCGGCGAAATGAGCCACACATTCGATTTTAGCGGTAAAATCGTCTGGGTAACCGGTGCCGGCCAGGGCATCGGCTATCATACTGCGTTAGCCTTTCATCAGGCTGGCGCACAGGTCGAGGCCTTTGATCAACGTTTTCAGGGCCATGATTACCCGTTTCCCTGCCACACGATGGATGTAGCCGATCCGGCTCAGGTCAAAACGATCTGCCAGCGCGTATTGGCCGCGCAGCCGCGCATTGATGTGCTGGTCAACGCAGCCGGTATTTTGCGTATTGGTGCCACTGATGAGTTGTCATTTGCTGACTGGCAGGCCTGTCTTAACGTCAATGCGGGCGGCGCGTTTAACCTGTTCCAGCAAACATTGCCACGCTTTCGCGAACAGCGCAGCGGTGCCATCGTCACCGTTGCGTCTAATTCGGCTCATGCGCCGCGTATCGGCATGTCCGGTTATGGTGCTTCAAAAGCCGCGCTGCGCAGCCTCTGTCTGACCGTGGGTCTGGAGATGGCACCTTATGGCGTTCGCTGTAATATCGTTTCACCGGGTTCTACCGACACCGATATGCAGCGCAGCCTGTGGCATACACCGACCGGTGAGCAGGAGATGATTGCGGGCTTCCCGGATCAGTTTAAGCTCGGCATCCCGCTCGGCAAGATTGCGCAGCCGCAGGAAATTGCGGCCAACGTACTGTTTCTCGCGTCGGATCTTGCCAGCCATGTGACGCTGCAGGATATTGTGGTTGATGGTGGCGCAACCCTGGGAGCCTGATTATGTCAGCGATCTGGAAACGATCCATTGATCTGCCCGCCCTGAATGCCCTGGGTGAGAACTCACTGGTAGCCCATCTCGGTATCGTTTTTACCCTGATAGGCGATGATTATCTGGAAGCGACAATGCCGGTCGATGCCCGGACGCAACAGCCGTTCGGACTACTGCATGGCGGTGCTTCCGTGGTGCTCGCGGAGTCGATGGGCTCCATTGCCGGGTATCTGGCAGTTGAAGAAGGTAGCAGCGTGGTGGGTGTTGAAGTGAATGCCAGCCATCATCGTGCGGTGTCAGCTGGGTTAGTGCGGGGGGTTTGCCGTCCACTACATCTCGGTAAACGCAGCCAGAGCTGGCAGATTGAGATTCGGAACGGTCGTGATCAACTGTGCTGCAGTGCGCGACTGAGCGTGGCGGTGATGAGTTAGCTGCAGACAGAACGATGCCCCCTTTCAGGCCTGAAAGGGGGCATCGCATATCACGCTATAGCAGGCGATCTGTTAACGTTGATAGATAATTTCAACGCCTTCGTCGTCTTCATCATCCCAGTCGTCATCCCACTCTTCATCTTCTACTTCCACCGTGTTTTCAATGGTTTCTTTGTGGTAATCGTCCCACATGAACTCCACTTTCTCCGGCTGCTTCTGTTCAAGCTCCGCTTCTTTCGGGTTAGCGTTGATAAAGCTCATCACATCCCAACAGAGTTCGTTAACACCGGTACGGCTTGCGGCAGAGATCAGGTAATACTTATCTTCCCAGCCCAGCGCTTCAGCAACCGCTTTAGCCCGTGACTGCGCCTCTTCTTCACTGATGAGATCAATTTTGTTGAAGACCAGCCAGCGTGGCTTGTTGAACAGTTTCTCGCTGTATTTCTCCAGCTCGCCGAGAATGATGCGGGCATTTTCAACCGGATCGCTTTCATCGATGGGGTCAATGTCGATCAGGTGCAGCAACACACGGCAACGCTCAAGGTGCTTCAGGAAGCGAATACCGAGGCCTGCGCCATCGGCTGCGCCTTCAATCAGACCAGGAATATCGGCCACGACGAAGCTCTGTTCGCTGTCCATACGAACCACGCCCAGGCTCGGCACCAGCGTGGTAAACGGATAGTCCGCTACTTTGGGTTTGGCTGCTGATACGGCACGGATAAAGGTCGATTTACCGGCATTCGGTAAGCCCAGCATCCCGACATCTGCCAGCAGCATCAGCTCCAGCTGCAGGTCACGCTTTTCGCCTGGGGTACCCATGGTTTTCTGGCGCGGACTGCGGTTTACAGACGATTTAAAACGGGTGTTGCCCAGGCCATGCCAGCCACCTTTGCCGACCATCAGTTTCTGGCCGTGACGCGTCATGTCGCCGAGTGTCTCGCCGGTACCCTGATCAATAACCCGGGTGCCGACCGGCACTTTAACTTCGATATCTTTACCGCGTTTACCGGTACAGTCGCGGCTCTGGCCGTTCTGCCCACGCTCGGCGCGGAAAGATTTTTCGAAACGATAATCGATAAGGGTATTGAGGTTTTCATCAGCGATCAGATAAACGTCACCGCCGTCACCGCCATCACCCCCGTCAGGGCCGCCTCTCGGGATATATTTTTCGCGGCGGAAGCTAACGCAACCATTACCGCCATCACCGGCGACGACCAAAATTGTCGCTTCATCAACAAACTTCATTTTCACTCTCCGTCACACAATCGCCTGCAGCACTCTGCAGACGGGTCCGCCAGGGTCTTCTGCGCTGACCAGCGGCGGATAAATCAGGATTGGCTTTCGCCAGTGCGTACATAAAGTGTACAGCAAACTTTTGTGATGCGTCGCTTTTACCGCGACAGAGCGCAGAATGTAAAAAGCCCCGCAGGAGCTGCGGGGCCTTCAATTCGTGCGTTCAGACGTTGAACGTCTGCGTCACGACAACCTTACTCAGCAACGATGCTGATGTATTTACGGTTGTTCGGACCTTTAACTTCGAATTTTACTTTGCCGTCTGCGGTAGCAAACAGGGTGTGGTCACGACCACAGCCTACATTGGTACCGGCGTGGAATTTGGTGCCACGCTGACGAACGATGATGCTACCTGCCAGAACAGATTCACCACCAAAACGTTTTACACCCAGACGTTTTGCATTGGAGTCACGACCATTTCGAGTCGAACCACCAGCCTTTTTATGTGCCATTTGTCAGATCTCCTCTTACGCCGTGATACCAGTGATTTTCACATCAGTGAACCACTGGCGATGGCCTGCCTGCTTACGGTAGTGCTTACGACGACGAAACTTAACGATCTTAATTTTCTCGCCACGACCGTGAGCCACAACTTCTGCCTTGATCATTCCGCCTGAAACCAGTGGCGCGCCGATTTTCACGTCTTCGCCATTAGCAATCATCAGAACCTGGTCAAACTCAATCGTTTCACCGGTTGCGATGTCCAGCTTTTCCAGGCGAACGGTCTGACCTTCGCTTACTCGGTGTTGTTTACCACCACTTTGGAAAACCGCGTACATATAAAACTCCGCTTCTGCGCTTGCCTTTTAGTTCATCAGGCGGCGCGCTAAATATTCACAATAGGGCGCGAATTCTACGCAAAACTCCAGAAGAAGACAAGAGCACTTTGCACACTCTTGCAGAAAAAAAACACAGGCTGAATGCAACCGTTTCTCAGGCAGAAAATTCAAGTACAATCAGTAACAGATTACCTGAACGCTGGCTGGGTAAAAGCACTTACCATGGCAGAGATAACGAGTCATAGCTGAAAAGACGAATGAACTTAGAACAGATTAATGAATTAACCGCACAGGATATGGCTGCCGTTAACCAGACCATCCTCGACCAGCTGAATTCAGATGTCTCGCTCATCAACCAGTTGGGCTACTACATCATCAGTGGTGGGGGCAAGCGTATCCGTCCCATGATTGCCGTGCTATCCGCACGAGCCATGGGCTACAAGGGCGACCTGCATGTAACCAATGCGGCGCTGATCGAATTTATCCACACCGCCACGCTGCTGCATGACGATGTCGTGGATGAATCCGATATGCGTCGTGGCAAAGCGACCGCGAACGCGGCGTTTGGCAATGCGGCAAGCGTGCTGGTCGGTGATTTTATTTACACCCGCGCCTTCCAGATGATGACCAGCATGGGGTCGCTGCGTATCCTGGCGCTGATGTCAGAAGCGGTAAACGTGATTGCTGAGGGCGAAGTCCTGCAGCTGATGAACGTCAACGATCCCGACATCACCGAAGAAAGCTACATGCGTGTGATTTACAGTAAGACAGCGCGCCTGTTTGAAGCGGCCTCACAAGCCTCTGCAATACTGGCTGAAGCCACACCTGAAGAGGAAAAAGCGCTACAGGATTATGGGCGCTATCTGGGTACTGCTTTCCAGTTAATTGACGATTTACTGGATTACAGCGCAGACGGCGAGACGCTGGGTAAAAATACCGGCGATGACCTGAGTGAAGGCAAACCGACGCTGCCACTACTGCATGCTATGCAACACGGCTCGCCTGAACAGGCGAAAATGATCCGTGAAGCCATTGAACAAGGCAATGGCCGCCATCTGCTGGAACCGGTACTGGAAGCGATGAATCAGTGTGGTTCACTGGAATGGACGCGCAGCCGAGCCGAACAGGAAGCGGATAAAGCGATTGAAGCCTTGCGAATTCTGCCCGAATCGCCGTGGCGCAGCGCTCTGGAGTCGCTGGCGCACATGTCAGTTCAGCGCGATTTCTGATCCCTCACGGAGCCTGGCAGGCTCCGTTTTTGCGTCCCTGCTCTCACGTCTTTCTTCCTTCTTAACTTTTGCCCTCCTTTTGCGCGCCATCACACAGAGCCGATGCTGAATCTAAATATTACTGGAAATTAATGGGAATTATTTGATATAAAAACCCAGCTCTTTCCAGATAACGGTAAAAAGTAAAGCCAACGTCCCGCTGGACGACGCAATGACAAGGAAAAGGAGAACAGGGTATGCAAAAAAGTATGGAAGACTGGCACCCGGCTGACATTATCGCAGCGCTGCATAAGCGTGGTATGACACTGGCGGCGCTGTCACGCGCAGCAGGTCTGAGTTCATCAACGCTGGCTAATGCACTGACGCGTCCATGGCCTAAGGGCGAATGGTTGATCGCGGATGCAATCAAGGTTCATCCTTGTGAGATCTGGCCCAGCCGCTATTACGATCCCGCTACCCACTGCCTGCTGGATCGCAGAAAACGTATCAGGACACCGGCCGATCATACCGGTGACACCTGAGATCTCAGGCGATCTTCAGGCGAAAAAACAGCCCCAAAGGGGGCTGACTCTTTCAGAACATCTCTGGGATTACTCTTCGCTGACGCGCTCGATATTCGCGCCCATGGCTTTCAGTTTATCTTCAATGTGCTCATAGCCGCGATCGATGTGATAAATACGATCAACGAATGTCGTTCCTTCCGCAATACAACCAGCCAGAACCAGACTGGCAGAAGCACGCAGATCGGTTGCCATCACTTGCGCACCTGACAGGGTTTCGACCCCATGACAGATTGCCGTATTGCTCTCAATCTCAGCATGTCCGCCCATACGAATCAGTTCCGGGATATGCATGAAACGGTTTTCGAAGATGGTTTCGGTAATCACGCCCGTGCCTTCCGCTACCATGTTTAACAGTGTGAACTGCGCCTGCATATCGGTTGGGAAACCTGGATGCGGTGCGGTGCGCACGTTGACCGCTTTTGGCCGCTTGCCGTGCATATCCAGGCTGATCCAGTCTTCTCCGGTTTCGATATCTGCACCGGCATCCCGCAGCTTAGCCAGTACAGCATCGAGCGTATCAGGCTGGGTTTTGTGACATATCACTTTGCCGCCCGAAATAGCTGCAGCCACCAGGAAAGTACCGGTTTCGATACGATCGGGCAGGACACGGTAAACACCGCCGCCCAAGCGCTCAACGCCTTCGATGGTGATTCTATCGCTGCCCGCACCACTGATTCGCGCACCGAGGGTGTTAAGGAAGTTGGCGGTATCAACAATTTCCGGCTCACGCGCCGCATTCTCAATTACGGTGGTACCGGTCGCCAGTGTCGCAGCACTCATAATAGTCACGGTGGCACCGACGCTAATTTTGTCCATGACAATCAGCGCGCCCTTCAAGCGGCCGTTGACTGACGCTTTTACGTAGCCCTCTTCCAGCTTGATCTCGGCACCCAGTTGTTCAAGACCGGTAATGTGCAGGTCAACCGGCCGTGCGCCGATAGCGCAGCCGCCCGGCAGGGAAACCTGACCCTGACCAAAACGAGCGACCAGCGGGCCCAGCGCCCAGATTGAGGCACGCATTGTTTTGACCAGATCGTAAGGTGCACAAAATACATCTACCGCGCTGGCATCGACATGCACAGAACCGTTGCGTTCCACCTTCGCACCCAGCTGGCTCAGCAACTTCATGGTGGTATCAATGTCGCGCAGCTTTGGTACGTTCTGAATCTCTACCGGCTCTTCAGCCAGCAGGGCAGCAAACAGAATAGGAAGCGCGGCGTTCTTCGCCCCAGAAATGGTTACGTCACCACTTAAGCGGGTGGGGCCTTGCACACGAAATTTGTCCATTGACACGGCTCTCAATTAACTAGCTAAAGATTAGACTCGCCCACGGCGAGTTCACCACGCTGGGGATCAGAAACCGTTGAGTTTACGATCACGCGCCCATTCAGCGGGAGTATAGGTTTTGATAGAGACAGCATGCATGCGGTTATCTGCGATAAATTCCATCAGTGGCGCGTAGACAGCCTGTTGTTTTTTCACGCGGCTCAGTTCGCCAAACAATTCGCCTACAGCGATCACCTGAAAATGGCTACCATCATTGCTCATCACATGAACTTCGTCTAAAGGCAATGCTGCCATCAGCACGGCCTGAATTTCACTGTTTTCCATTGGGCTTAACTTCATCTTAATAATAATAAGGCTGACATAGTAGAGGAAAGCGGCTGACTCTTAAATACGCAAAAGCCCCTATAGTAAACAGGGGCTTAGCATAACAACTGGAAATCAGGCGCTTTTATCCACAGAAACAATAATCTGTTGCAGATTGTAAAGCGTAATCAGAGAGTGCAGTTTGTCGCTGATGCCCGTAAAGCGAGGGGTAATACCCTGTGCTCGTGCGATTTCCCGCAGATGCACCAGCAGGGCGAGACCGGAAGAATCAACACGCTCCAGCGCCGCAACGTCGATCGTATCGACATCTTTAATCAACGTCTCACGTTGCTGCCAAAGGCTCATCAACGTGTCGCGATCCAGTTCGCCTTTCAGTAATAGCGTGCTGACTTCCCGCTCCCAGCGTAACGATTCGTGCATTATTGTTGTTTATCCAGCGTGATTGACTGTGCCGCAGAGGATTTGAGCTGCGCCGTCAGACCATCGATACCTTTGGTACGTAACAGATCGCTCCACTCATTTTGTTTGGTGGTGATCATGCTGACGCCTTCGGCGATCATGTCATAAGCTTGCCAGTTACCGCTCTGGCTGTTTTTACGCCACTGAAAGTCGAGGCGAACCGGCGGGCGGCCATTTGGATCGATAATTGAGACTCGAATGGCGACAATTTTGGCATCGCCCAATGGCTGCTCAGGCTGAATCTGGTAGCTCTGTCCGTTATAGAGTGCCAGTGCCTGGCCATAAGCCTGCGCCAGGTAGTCGCCAAAAGCACTGAAGTAAGCTTCACGCTGAGCGGGTGTCGAATCACGATAGTAGCGGCCCAGCACTAACGCGCCCGCATATTTGATCTGTACATAAGGCAGCAGTTCCTGACGCACAATCTCACGCAGGTAGTTAGGATTCTGTTTGATTTTCGGCTGCTCATTTTTCAGACGGGTAAAGGTCTTCTGCGCCGCTTCATTCATCAGTTTGTAGGGATTGCTCTGATCGGCTGCGGTTGCCGTCAGCGGTACTGCAACCACCAGCATGGCAATCATCAGTAAACGTTTAAACATGGTATACCCTCTTCTTTAAGGTTGAGCCGGTGCCGCAGGCACAGCACTGTCGCCTTCCTGGGCATCCTTGTTACTTTTTTGTTTGTTGTCGCCGCTTTTATAAAGGAACTGACCGATCAGGTCTTCGAGCACCATGGCTGATTTAGTGTCGCGCAGCGTATCGCCATCTTTCAGCATCGCCGAGCCCAGTTCAGGATCGTCAAATCCTAAGTTGAGCGCCAGAAATTGCTCACCCAGCAGTCCCTGAGTGCGAATCGCCAGCGAGCTGGTGTCTGAAATTTTATTCGCATATTGTTCGCTGATGTCCATGGTAACACGCGGCAGCAGCGTTTTCGGCTCAAGCTCGATGCCCGTTACCCGTCCAATCACCACGCCACCTATTTTGACTGGCGAACTGGCTTTCAGGCCGCCAATATTGTCAAAAGTGGCGTAGAGTTTCCACGTCGGCTCCGTGCCCATCGACTTTAAATCGGCGACACGTAGACAGAGAAACAATGCGGCGATCAACGCCATAATCATAAAAATGCCAACCCAGATTTCGCTTTTTTTGCTTTGCATTGCATCAATTCCCAAACATCAGTGCTGTCAGCACAAAATCCAACCCGAGCACCGCCAGTGAAGCATGTACTACGGTACGCGTTGTCGCGCGACTGATCCCTTCAGAAGTGGGAATCGCGTCATAGCCATTAAAGAGTGCAATCCAGGTGACCGTCACGGCAAATACGGTGCTTTTGATGATGCAGTTAACAACATCGGTACGAAAATCGACCGCGTTCTGCATGGCTGACCAGAAGAAACCCGGATCGATCCCTTTCCAGCTCACGCCAACCAGTGCACCGCCAGCGATACCGACAGCGGTAAAGATCAGTGCCAGCAGCGGCATACTGATAAAGCCTGCCCAGAAGCGCGGCGAGACGACGCGGCGCAACGGATCCACCGCCATCATCTCCATACTGGAAAGCTGTTCAGTGGCTTTCATCAGGCCGATTTCAGCAGTCAGTGCCGATCCTGCCCGTCCGGCGAACAGCAGCGCGGTAACAACCGGCCCCAGCTCTCGCAACAACGACAGCGCCACCAGCATGCCCAGACCGGTTTCGGCGCCGTAAGTGGTCAGCACCAGGTAACCCTGCAATCCGAGGACCATGCCTATAAACAGACCCGAAACCACAATAATCAGTAACGACAACACGCCAACACTATAGAGTTGTTTGATCAATAGGGGCCAGTGTCTGCGGAACGCGGGTTTGCCTACCAGCGCGTGAAACAACATTAATCCTGCGCGTCCAAAACTGGCGCACGTTTCAATTCCCTGACGACCGAATGACGCCAGCGCCTTCAAGAACATCTGTTTAGTTACTCCCTGAGCCGGTTAAATCAGCGAGATAGTCGCCGGCAGGAAAACGGAATGGAACCGGACCATCCGCATCGCCATCAATAAACTGGCGGACGCGCGGGTCATTGTTCTCTCGCAGTTCCGGCGTGGTGCCGTGTGCGATAATTTTTTGTCCGGCCACAATATAGGCATAGTCCGCAATACTCAGTACTTCCGGTACATCGTGCGAGACTACAATACAGGTCAGGCCCAAAGCATGGTTCAGTTCGTCAATGAGTTTTACCAGCACGCCCATGGTGATCGGATCCTGACCAACAAAAGGCTCATCAAACATGATAAGTTCAGGCTCCAGCGCGATAGCGCGCGCCAGTGCCACCCGACGCGCCATTCCGCCCGACAGCTCAGCAGGTTTCAGATGGGCCGCGCCACGCAGACCTACCGCTTCCAGCTTCATCAGCACCGTGCTGTGCAGCAGCGGAGCGGGCAGACGGGTATGTTCACGCAGCGGCCAGGCAACGTTCTCATAGACCGTTAAGTCAGTGAACAGGGCGCCAGACTGGAACAGCATGCTCATTTTCTTTCGCGCTTCGTACAATTTAGCGCGAGACAGTGACGGAATGTTTTCGCCACGGAAAAAGATTTCACCGCTGGTCGGCTGAAGTTGCCCCCCAATCAAGCGTAGCAGAGTGGTTTTTCCAATCCCCGACGGTCCCATTATCGCCGTCACTTTGCCTTTCGGCACGGTCAGCGAAATGTCATCGAAGATTGTGCGATCTCCGCGCGAAAAACTCACGCCACGAACCTCAACCAGATTCGTTTGCTGGTGGATCATTATTACCTCTTGTAAGGATCGGGCGTAAACATGGGGTACGATGGTAGCCTGTTCGGTCCTGATTCACGATAGCTTTACAGAAACTTACCGCTAAGATTTGGCGAAAGTGGTCATTAAATTTACTTTTGCCGTTCAGACGGTCAAAATCAGCGCCTGTCTCGCCAAACAGAACCTTAAACCGGTAGGAAAAGGCATTGCCTGCCTGGGTTTTTACGCAAGGATTTTTCATGTTCGTAGCTTCTGCACTGCTGATTATCGGTTTGCTTTTACTGGCGTATGGTGCCGATCGTCTGGTGTTTAGCGCCTCTATATTGTGTCGATCATTGGGTATCCCGCCGCTGATCATTGGCATGACCGTTGTCAGCATCGGCACCTCGCTGCCAGAGATGATTCTCTCCTTTTCTGCGGCGCAGCATGGCCAGATGGATCTTGCCGTTGGCACCGCGCTCGGCTCAAATATTACCAACATTTTACTGATCCTGGGTGCCGCTGCGCTAATGCACCCGCTTAGCATCCATTCTAATCTGATACGCCGTGAACTGCCGTTAATGTTGCTGGTTACCCTGCTCAGCGGATTCATGCTATTTGACAACCAGCTTAGTCGACTGGATGGAATTGGCCTGATCGCCATTGCCGGTATTTATTTGATGGTGGTAATTCGTATTGCGCGTAAAGCAGAACGGGATAACAACGACACCCTGACCCGCGAGCAGCTGGCCGAGCTGCCCCGCGAGGAGAGCGGAAATACGGTGGCCTTTCTCTGGCTGGCCGTCGCACTGATTATCCTGCCGATGTCCACACGAATGGTAATCGACAATGCCACGGCATTTGCCGACTACTTTGGCGTCAGCGAACTGGTTATGGGCCTGACGCTGATCGCAGTGGGCACCAGCCTGCCAGAGCTGGCAACGGTCATTGCCGGTGCGCTGAAAGGCGAAGATGATATCGCGATCGGCAACCTGATCGGCGCCAACATTTATAATATTGCCATCGTGCTGGGCCTGCCGGCGCTGATTCACCCCGGTAGCGTCGATTATCACGCCTTTACCCGTGATTACTGGGTGATGCTCGGGGTCAGCGTGCTATTTGCCCTGCTCTGCCTGCTTCGTCGCCGAGGGGTTGGCCGTACGGCAGGCTCGATTTTACTCTGTGGTTTCTTCGTCTGGGTGACGCTGCTGTGGATGCAGCCGGCATTCATAGACGGCTAACAAGGACAGACTCGCTATGTCATATCAGCAACCAACAGCATTTGATTTCCAGCAGGCGGGGAAAACCGTACTGCGTATTGAGCGTGAAGGACTGGAACAGCTCGATCAATATATTAATAGCGACTTCGCCCGCGCTTGCGCCCTAATCTACGCCTGTCAGGGCAAAGTGGTCGTGATGGGCATGGGCAAATCTGGCCATATCGGCAAAAAAATGGCAGCCACCTTTGCCAGTACCGGTACACCAGCCTTTTTTGTACATCCGGCCGAAGCCAGCCATGGTGATCTAGGCATGGTGAGCAAAAATGATGTGGTCATCGCCATCTCAAACAGCGGTGAGTCGAACGAAATCCTTGCGCTGATTCCGGTGTTAAAACGTCAGCACATTGCGCTGATCTGCATGACCGGACGGCCTGACAGTGCGATGGGTCGGGTTGCCGATGTGCATCTGTGTGTCCATGTCCCGCAGGAAGCCTGCCCGCTGGGTCTGGCACCGACCACCAGCACCACGGCCACGCTGGTGATGGGTGACGCGCTGGCGGTTTCGCTGCTGGAAGCGCGCGGATTTACGGCGGAAGACTTTGCTTTGTCCCATCCTGGCGGAGCGCTGGGCCGCAAACTTCTGCTGCATGTGGCTGATATTATGCACTGCGGTGATGAACTGCCGCACGTCACGCGTGACGCTTCATTGCGTGATGCACTGCTGGAGATTACCCGCAAAAATCTGGGACTGACTGTGATTGTCGACGGTCTGATGAAAATTGAAGGTATTTTTACGGATGGCGACCTGCGCCGCATCTTTGACATGGGCATCGATTTTCAGCGCGCCACCATCGGGGAAGTGATGACGCCTGGTGGTATCCGCGTCCGGCCTAATATGCTGGCGGTTGAAGCCCTGAACCTGATGCAAACCAAAAACATTACCTCGATTCTGGTGGCCGATGACGACCATCTGCTCGGTGTGGTACATATGCATGACATGCTGCGCGCTGGCGTAGTCTGAACAGGAAGAGAAAATGCAACAGGCAACCCACCCGATTGAAACCTGCTATGGCCCGGTCATTGCTGACGTCATGGCACGTGCCAGCAGGATTCGTCTGCTGATCTGCGATGTCGATGGCGTAATGTCCGACGGGGTGATCTACATGGGGAATAATGGCGAAGAACTGAAAGCATTCAACGTGCGGGACGGTTACGGTGTTCGCTGTTTACTGACCTCAAATGTGGAAGTGGCTATCATTACCGGCCGCAATGCCCGTCTGATGGAAGACCGCTGCAAAACGCTCGGCATCCGCCATCTTTATCAGGGACAATCGGATAAGCTTTTGGCCTATCGTGAACTTCTGGATAAACTGTCTCTTTCCGACGACCAGGTCGCCTACATAGGTGACGATTTGATCGACTGGCCGGTTATGGCAAAAGTGGGATTAAGCGTGGCGGTGGCGGATGCACATCCAATCCTGTTGCCGCGCGCGCATTATGTCACGCGGATCGCCGGTGGACGCGGTGCGGTACGCGAAGTGTGTGACCTGATCTTAATGGCGCAGAACAAATTTGAGGATGCCAAAGGGCAATCAGTATGAGTAAAAGCAGGCGTTGGATAACGCTGATTCTGACCTTGATTGCACTGGTTTTGATCGGCTGGAATCTTACTAAGCAGGATGACGATGGCACGCCAGTCGGGACGGGCAGTCAGTCGCCGACCTATACCAGTGCTGATTCACACACTGTGGTTTACAACCCGCAGGGCGCGTTGTCATATAAACTGGTCTCTGACAAAGTGACCTATTTCTCGGATGATGAACTGAGCTGGTTCGAAAATCCGGTGATGACCACCTTTGATGAGAACAAAATCCCCACCTGGACGTTACGCGCGGATAAAGCAAAGCTCACCAAAGATCGTATGCTTTATCTTTATGGCCATGTTGAGCTGAATACGCTGACGCAGGATTCTCAGCTTGAGCGCATCAAAACAGATAATGCACAGATCAATCTTGTCACTCAGGACGTTACTTCTGATGACCAGGTGACATTGTATGGCCGCAGTTTTAACTCCACCGGCATGAAAATGCGCGGCAATTTACGGACAAAAAACGCCGAGTTAATCGAGAAGGTCAAAACCTCTTATGAAATTCAAAATGAACAAAAATAGCCTGAAGCTTTTACTGGCCAGCATGTTGCTGGCAACCAGCGTTCCGGCGCTGGCCCTGACCGGTGACTCGGACAAGCCCGTCAATATTGACTCGCAAAATCAGGCACTGGACTTACAAGGCAATGTCGCGACCTTTACCGGCAATGTCATCGTGACGCAGGGCTCAATCAAAATCACGGCAGATAAAGTCGTGGTGACCCGCCCGGGCGGCGACAGTAAGAAAACCATCGTTGACGCCTATGGTAACCCCGCCACCTTCTATCAGATGCAGGATAGCGGCAAGCCGGTTCAGGGCCATGCCTCAAAACTGCACTATGAACTGGCTAACGATTTCGTTGAACTGACTGGCAATGCTTTCATTGAGCAGCAGGACAGCAACATCAAAGGCGATCGTATTACCTACCTGGTGAAAGAGCAGAAAATGCAGGCTTACAGTCAGGGCCAGAACAAGCGCGTCACTACGGTACTGGTGCCGTCGCAACTTCAGGATAAAGGTTCGTCCAACAGCGGAAAGAAGAGTAACTGATAGCTATGGCCACATTAATCGCAGAAAACCTGGCGAAGGCATATAAAGGCCGTCGCGTGGTAGAAGATGTCAGTCTGCAGGTAAAATCCGGTGAGATTGTCGGCTTGCTTGGGCCGAACGGTGCCGGTAAAACTACCACCTTTTACATGGTGGTGGGCATTGTGCCGCGTGACGCTGGCCGCATTATTATTGATGATGAAGATATCAGCATCCTGCCGCTGCATGCGCGTGCGCGTCGTGGCATCGGCTATCTGCCGCAGGAGGCATCCATTTTCCGTCGCCTCAGCGTCTACGATAACCTGATGGCGGTACTGCAGATTCGTGATGATCTGACCGAAGAGCAACGCCAGGATCGCGCCCGTGAACTGATGGAGGAGTTTCACATCGAGCACCTGCGCGACAGCATGGGTCAGGCGCTTTCAGGTGGTGAGCGGCGTCGTGTTGAGATTGCGCGCGCGCTGGCTGCCAATCCTAAGTTTATTCTGCTGGATGAACCTTTTGCCGGTGTTGACCCCATCTCCGTAATCGACATTAAGAAGATCATTGAGCATCTGCGTGACAGCGGCCTCGGCGTGCTGATTACCGACCACAACGTGCGCGAAACACTAGCGGTCTGTGAGCGGGCTTATATCGTTAGCCAGGGCCATCTGATTGCGCATGGCACACCCAATGAAATTCTTGCGGATGAGCAGGTTAAGCGGGTTTATTTGGGTGAAGAGTTCAGACTCTGATAAGGTGTCGTTAATACCGATGTTTACCTGGGAACTACCATCCTGTCTATGAAGCAAGGTTTACAACTCAGGTTCAGCCAACAGCTGGCAATGACTCCACAGTTGCAGCAGGCAATTCGTCTGCTGCAACTCTCCACGCTTGAACTCCAGCAGGAGTTACAGCTTGCACTGGAAAGTAATCCGCTGCTTGAGCAGACTGACCTGCATGAAGAGATCGATTCCCGGGAATCTTCGGAGGCTGAGGCGCTGGATACACGCGAAGCGCTTGAGCAGAAAGAGATGCCCGATGAACTGCCACTGGATGCCACCTGGGATGAGATCTACACTGCTGGCACGCCTTCCGGAACCGGCACCGATTATCAGGATGATGAGTTACCGGTTTATCAAGGTGAAACCACGCAGTCACTGCAGGATTATCTGATGTGGCAGGTCGGACTGACGCCTTTCAGCGATACCGATCGCGCCATTGCCACCTCGATTGTCGATGCTATTGATGACACGGGATATCTTACCGTTTCGCTTGAGGAGATCCTCGACAGTATCGGCAATGATGAACTCGAAGTGGATGAAGTTGAAGCGGTGCTGAAACGCATCCAGCGCTTTGACCCGATTGGTGTCGGCGCGCGCGATCTGCGTGACTGTCTGCTTGTCCAGCTTTCACAATATGCGCCCGAAACGCCGATGCTGGCAGAAGCGCGCCTGATCGTCAGTGACCATCTCGACCTGCTGGCAAATCACGATTTTCGTAGCCTGATGCGGGTGACACGCCTCAAAGAAGAGGTGCTGAAAGAAGCGATGCTGCTGATTCAGTCGCTGGATCCGCGTCCTGGTCAGTCGATCAATACCAGCGAACCGGAATATGTCATTCCCGATGTGCTGGTGCGTAAGGTTGGCAGCCGCTGGACAGTTGAACTCAACGCCGATAGCCTGCCTCGCCTCAAGATCAATCAGCACTATGCCGCAATGGGTGGTGCAACGCGCAACGATAGCGACAGCCAGTTCATTCGCAGTAACCTGCAGGAAGCCCGCTGGCTGATTAAAAGTCTTGAAAGCCGTAATGATACGCTGCTGAAAGTGACGCGCTGTATTGTTGAGCAGCAGCAGGCTTTTTTCGAGCAGGGTGAAGAATTTATGCGCCCCATGGTGCTGGCGGATATTGCCCAGGCCGTTGAGATGCACGAATCGACCATTTCCCGAGTTACCACGCAGAAGTATCTGCACAGCCCGCGTGGCATTTTTGAACTGAAGTACTTTTTCTCCAGTCACGTTAATACGGAAGGTGGCGGCGAAGCCTCCTCGACCGCAATCCGTGCCCTGGTGAAGAAATTAATTTCGGCGGAAAATCCAGCCAAACCCTTGAGCGACAGTAAACTGACCTCCATGTTATCTGTTCAGGGGATTATGGTGGCACGGCGAACCGTCGCCAAATATCGTGAGTCTTTATCCATCCCGCCATCGAACCAGCGTAAACAGCTGGTTTGACAGAAATGAGAAGGAAGACCTATGCAGCTGAACCTGACCGGGCAACATGTTGAAATCACCGCACCTCTGCGTGAATTCGTCAGCGGTAAATTTGCCAAATTGGAACACTATTTTGAACATATCAATCAGGTCTATATTGTCCTGAAAGTTGAAAAAGTCACCCAAGTGGCTGACGCAACACTACATGTTAACGGTGGCGAGCTGCACGCCACATCGGAAGCGGAAGATATGTATGCGGCAATTGATGGGCTGATTGATAAGCTCGCCCGTCAGCTGACCAAACACAAAGATAAACTGAAAAAACACTAACCTTCACGCTAGCTACGCGCGCCTGGCGCGCAGAGCCGACAGGATGGGGCGGATAATCCGCCCCGTTTTGTCATCTAAGCAAGTGCCGTTTGTCACAAGTGTCAAGACGCGCTGGCGGTGAACGGCCTGGTGAACACGCAAGTGAAACGATAATGAACAACGATCTCACACTGGAATTGAGCACAGTGCTTTCGCCAGACTGCACCCGCAGCGGTGTACACTGCCAGAGCAAAAAACGTGCGCTGGAAATCATTAGCGAATTGGCCGCTAAGCAGCTCAACCTGCCGCACCAGACGCTTTTCGAAGCGATCCTGACCCGCGAACGCATGGGCAGTACCGGTATTGGTAACGGGATAGCTATCCCTCATGGCAAGCTGGAAGAAGATACGCTGCGTGCGGTTGGTGTGTTTATCAGCCTCGAACAGCCGATTGCGTTTGATGCCGTCGATAACCAGCCGGTCGATCTGTTGTTTGCCTTACTGGTACCGGCTGACCAGTGCAAAACCCATCTGCACACCCTTTCACTGGTGGCAAAGCGTCTGGCAGATAAAACGGTTTGTCGTCGTCTGCGTGCTGCGCAGAGCGATGAAGAGCTTTATGCCATTATTACGGAAGTCCAGACAGAGCAGTAACGCGTCTTTACCGGCCGGTTGCCGGTTTTAAAACGGGAGAGAAGGTCATGGTGCTGATGATCGTGAGCGGTCGTTCAGGCTCGGGGAAGTCAGTGGCGCTCCGTGCGCTGGAAGATATGGGGTTCTACTGCGTTGATAACCTGCCGGTCGTTCTGCTGCCTGAGTTAGCTAACTCGCTGGCCGAGCGCAATATTTCGGCGGCGGTCAGCATTGACGTTCGTAATATGCCTGAATCCCCGGAAATTTTTGAAACCGCGCTGAATAATTTGCCTGATACATTTTCACCTCAGCTGCTGTTTCTCGACGCCGATCGCAACACCCTGATTCGCCGGTACAGCGATACGCGCCGTCTGCATCCCCTCTCCAGCAAAAACCTGTCGCTGGAAAGTGCCATTGATGAAGAGAGCGATCTGCTGGAGCCGCTGCGTTCGCGTGCCGATCTGATCATCGATACCTCAGAGATGTCGGTGCATGAGCTGGCAGAGATGCTGCGTACCCGCCTGCTGGGTAAGCGTGAACGTGAGCTGACCATGGTGTTTGAATCCTTTGGCTTCAAACATGGCATTCCTATTGATGCCGACTATGTGTTTGACGTGCGCTTTCTGCCTAATCCCCACTGGGATCCCAAGCTGAGGCCGATGACCGGCCTTGATCGCCCTGTGGCGGCATTCCTTGATCGCCATACTGAAGTGCATAATTTTATCTACCAGACACGCAGCTATCTTGAACTCTGGCTGCCGATGCTGGAGACCAACAATCGTAGCTATCTTACCGTGGCGATTGGCTGTACCGGCGGTAAACACCGCTCAGTCTATATCGCAGAACAGCTGGCGGATTACTTCCGTTCGCGCGGTAAGAATGTACAGTCACGCCATCGTACGCTGGAAAAGCGCAAATCATGACCGTCAGACAAACTGTAGAAATCAAAAATAAACTGGGGATGCACGCACGTCCGGCAATGAAGTTGTTTGAGCTGGTGCAGAGCTTTGAGGCCGAAGTGTTGCTGCGTAATGAAGCAGGCACGGAAGCCGAAGCCAGCAGCGTTATTGCGCTGCTGATGCTCGACTCGGCAAAAGGCGGGCACATTGAGATTGAAGCCAGCGGCCCGGAGGAGATTCAGGCGCTGGCAGCAGTCATTGAACTATTTGAAGCGGGCTTCGATGAAGATTAAGGCTTAGTCGAGCTGATTACGTTGCAAAAAGCCTTCCCCACCCAGCTGGCGCATCTGACGCATTATCCACTGCTGCCGCTCTCTGACGTAGCCTGAGGGCGCAGCAGCATGATAACGAATCGGATTAGGCAGAACCGCCGCCAGTAAAGCAGCGTCTGCAGCGGTAAGGCGGCTGGCTGGCTTATGGAAGTAGTGTTGTGAAGCCGCTTCAACGCCAAAGATACCCGGCCCGAACTCCGCAATATTGAGATAGACTGTCAAAATACGTCGCTTCGTCCAGATCGTCTCGATCCCTACCGTCAGACCCGCTTCCAGACCTTTACGGATCCAGCTGCGACCCTCCCAGAGGAACAGATTCTTCGCCGTTTGTTGTGACAGTGTGGACGCCCCGCGCATCCGGCTATCGTTGTTATCCAGTACAGATTCAATCGCTGCTACATCAAAACCCCAATGGGTGGGAAACTTTTGATCTTCTGAGGCGATAACTGCCAGGCCCATTAAGGGCGAAATCTCGTCATGGCCAACCCAGTCCGAATGGGCGACATAACTAAAATCACCGCGTAACCAGGCACCGATCTGTCGTTCAGCCATCACTGCTGAGAAGGGGACCGGTAATAACGAAAAGAGTAAAATGCCCGCCATCCATATTCCCAGCCACACCAGCACGATACGACCAACAATACGTCTGATACGCTGTCCAGCGCTTCCTTTATGCTTGTTCATGCAATCTTCCCACACTTGTTTCAGACGTTAATCAATCACTCATGTAATCACTGCCAGAAAAGCAGGCTTTTTACAATTATCGCTGGAAACCAACAGGCAGTTTCCAGACTTTATTCAACCATTTTGCATCAAAATGCTGCAACAGGTCGAAATAGTTCAAGTACTTCCGAAAAAAGGAATCGGTTCCATTCACTCTCAGTGCTTAGCACCTTTCCAGATAAATACTTAATAATGGGTAATAAGCGCCTGTTTTAATCATTCGACATACTTAACTGTTATTTTCCCCTTATTCCAGACCTGTCCAAAAATTAATCATAATTAGGGTTGTAACGTATAAATAAACAGCACTTAACAGCCTCACTCATTGCTGAAGTGGCACTGTTTCCTTCCAGTAAAAACCCTGATGTCAGAACGATAAAAGGGCAAAGTTCTGGATTCTTTTTTATTATTCCAAATCGTTTTGGATAATTCGTGTCATTTCAGGTCGCTAGCTTGCAATATCAGCGTGTTAGCCTTGCTGAAGAGGCAGATGTTCACGCTGGCTCACTTTATTGCTGCTAACCCTCTGCTTACCGCCAGGGTAGCATTAAAACTAAACAAAAAAGCGCAAATTTGATTAAAATATCAGCAATACGGCACAGAAATTGATTCCTTACTTGACTGTGTTGCCAAATTAATGTTTTCTGTCTTTAAACGCTGCTCAATATCACAAATTTTAATGAATCTTGTCGCATGAGAAGATGAATTTGCTAAGGTGATGGCAGTGTTAACCAATACCCTGCGGCTGCATCAATTATTTAAATCATAGCTGCCGCAATATTTTCCCTGGTGTTGGCGCAGTATTCGCGCACCCCGGCCTCGGCTGGGGTCATTTTTTTCTGGGGTATCACTTATCCTGCTCGGCCACCCAATCGCGTAATATCTGCACATCGTGCCGCCACTCATGCTTCAGCTCATCAATCCATTCAACAACATTGTCCCACCACGCCGGTAACTCCGGACTCTGGATCTGTTTCGCCAGCATCTGCAAACGCTGAAGACCTACAGAACCCGCCGCCCCTTTGATTTTATGCCCCTCTTCAGCAATACCTTTCTCATCGCGCGCCATCAAATTCGACTCCAGCACCGCCAGATAGTCCGGCATCATCTTTTCAAACATCGTCAGGCTTTGGGTAATCAGGCTAGGGCCAACCAGCTCGATGTACTGTTCCAGCATTGCGACATCCAGCAACATCCGGGTTTTATCATTGCTGGCATCAGAGGTCTCTTCTTCCGGTTCTGCCTGATAATCCCAGTACTTTTTGATCATCGCAGTCAGTGCCGGTACAGCCAGAGGCTTGCTCAGGACGTCATCCATTCCTGCCTCGAAATACTCTTTTTTGTCTTTGAGGACATTAGCGGTAAGCGCAACCAGCGGTGGCAGATGTGTTCCCTGATACTGTTGGCGAATGGCACGTGAGACATCCAGCCCGGTCATATCGGGCAGCTGAATATCCAGCAGCACCAGATCAAACTCCAGCGGGTCAAACATTGCCAGCGCCTCGCTGCCGGTCATAGCGACCTCCACACTGCAGCCCAGCTTCTCCAGCACCGAGCGCGCCACAATTACATTAAGCTCAATATCTTCAACCAACAGCACATGCAGCGCAGGCAATGGCAGGCTGTCGTCCACGCCCTCATCTTCCACCTCTTCAGCGATGCGTGGCGCTTTGATCTCTACGGTAAAGCATGAACCCTGTCCTGGCGCACTGTGTACACGGATATCACCGCCCATCGCCTGCGCCAGACGGCGTGAGACCGCCAGTCCGATGCCGGTACCGGTTGCCGGTTTACCGCCATGCTGATCTTTAACCTGATAGTACATAGCAAAGATCTTATCCTGCTCATCCTGGCGGATACCCATGCCGGAATCCTGTACCTCAAAACGCAGCGTCTCGTCCTGCTCATAGGTTACCCGCACCACGATTTCGCCTTGCCGGGTGAACTTCACGGCGTTACCAATCAGGTTCCACAGAATCTGGCGCAGACGCGTCCCATCCGTCGAAATCATATGCGGTAGCGGCAGTTGAGGCACGAGCACAAACTTCAGCCCTTTTGGCTGTGCCAGCAGACCCGAGAGATTTTCTAAATCGGCAAGGAAGCCGGTGAAGTCGAGCGGCTGATTATCCAGTTGCACTTTACGGCGCTCGATTTTGTCCACCTCAATCACATCATTGAAGATGTTGCCCAGCGTGATAGCGGAAACGTGGATGGTTTTCAGGTATTTCAGCTGTTCCTGATTGAGGTCGGTATCCAGCAGAATGCGGCTGAGACCGACAATGCCATTAAGCGGCGTACGAAGCTCGTGGCTGATAGTAGAGATAAAGGTGGTCTTCTCCCGGCTGGCGTTCTCTAACGCGTCCTGATAGCGCTTACGCTCAGTTATATCGCGACCAAAGCCCATTAACCCGCTGCGCTTACCTACGCGGTCGTAATAAGGCACTTTACGAATCTCGTAACAGGCTTTGCGCCCGTCAGGATATTGCAGCCACTGTTCATAAGTCAGCGAGACGTTATGGCGGAATACCTTCTCATCCGTTTCCAGTACCTTAGTCGCCGCTTCATTATCATAGATATCGCGCGGCGTCAGGCCAATCAGCTGCTTTTCGCTTTTGCCGGTCAGCAGCTCCATCGCGCGGTTGCAGCCGGAGAACTGTTTATCGATGTTGCGATAGAAAACCAGGTCAGGCGAGGCATCCAGAAATGAACGCAGGAAGGAGGATTGCTGTTCCAGCTCAATTTGTGCCTGCTCACGACGCGTCACCTCTTCACGCAGCTTATCCATTACCTGTTCGCGTGCCAGCTCCGCTTTTTTACGATCGCTAATCTCCTGATTCAGTTGTGTAATGGTCTCTTTCATCTGCTGATTGAGTTCCAGATCGCGGGTACGCATCTCTTCCAGCTTATCTACGAGCCTTGCCAGCCGTTGCCGTGATTCCTCCAGCTGATCGACCACCACCGATAGAAAATAGACGGCCCAGGGCGTAATCAGCAGTCCGAAGAAGACCGAACGTACCACGTCAATGCTCTCAACATGGCCCCGTAATACCATCGTGACCGCCATCTGGACAATCATCGCCAGCACCACCAGCGCAGACGCCAGCAGCAGCGAGAATCTCACTAGTCCAAGCTTGACCATTAAATCAACGTAGTACTGCGCCAACAGACGAATTTGTTTCATAACAACTCCCTGGAAGAGAAACAGCCTCATAATAGCGTAGTTAGCCCGCTGACGTCGCAGCACGTCGCATGGAGATAAGGGGTCTATATGCGCTTTTATGGTGCATCCGCATAACTGATCGGCGACGTTAAGACCAAAGCGGTTAAAACCTTTGACTTATTGAGCCAAATGAATAATCTGTAATGCCGCCAGCGAATCACCGATTTCTCTGTATGGCCTTTTTTCAATACCCTGGCAGCGTCCTGCTGCGCAGATACATCCTTTCATATGCATACTCATTCATCCTTAATGATGTTTTAAGCAAACACAGGCTGATTAATTTTTCTTATAACCAACCGCTGTTTCATTCAAATAGCCGGATATAAGAAAAACAGATACATGCTATGCATCAACGGTGCTGAACAGCATTTAATGCTGTCTAATACCCTATCACCAGCATGGTGCAGAGTTCTGATGCCTGCACTACAGTGAGTCAGTTCACATTTATAGGCTGTTCGCCATGCATCAGAGTGATACATTTTAAACCATAAAAACCATAAAATTCATTAGGTTAATAAGATAAAACACGTAATAACCCCGTTTAACTACCCTATTTGACCTGATTACGCTTTCCCGATAAGTTGGAAATCCGCTGAAAGCTTTCCAGACGGGCCATTGTCTCGGCATATCTATGCAACAAGAAGACTCCCGCGTGGTTTAAGTCATTTCCTTTAAGAGACCGGAAATCAGAGAGCAGCTCAATTAGGGACGTTTTACCGATGTCTGGAGAGAAATGCTCAGGGCTATGACGCGCGCTCGACAGAGCATGGCGATGAAAATGATGTTGCGCCTCAGTTGCGCTCAGACCCTGAAACAGTGCAGGTAATGTCAAAGCAGTTTAAGGAGACCCTCAATGTCCACTAAAAAACCTCAATCCTATGGCTTGTATGATCCGACAGCAGGCAGTGACAGCTGTGGTGTAGGTTTCATTACGCGTAAGGACGGCGAGCAGACCCACGAGATTCTTCAGATGGCGCACAGCGCCCTGTGTACGGTGCCTCACCGCGGCGGCATGTCAGCGGAAGGCGTCGGCGATGGCGCGGGGGTCAACGTCGATCTCTCGCTGCATTTCTTCCGCAAGATTACCGGCCAACCGCTGGAAGCCGGCCGCTTTGGCGTCGGTAACTTCTTTGTGCCAAAAGATGCCGAACTGCGCACAAATGCCGAACGTCTGGTGGATGAGACCCTCAGCAGCTTTGGTCTGCCGGTGATCATGAAGCGTGACATGCCGCTCGACAGTAATGTGACGCGCCCGGCTGCCGTGCAGTTCCAGTTACCGATTCTCCAGTGGATTTTCACTGCGCCACAGGACGTGGTCGACCAGAACGACTTCGAAAAACGTATCTACCGCGCCCTGTTGGCGATTGAAGCCCGTGCCTTTACCGAAAGCGAATTTGGCGGTCTCTATCCGCTGTCGCTGTCGTCACGCACGCAAGTGTTTAAAGCCCGTTTGAATTCCAATGAAGTGATCCCGTACTTTAAAGATCTGACCGATCCCGACCATCAGGTGCGCGGGCTTTTCTTCCATACCCGCTTCTCCACCAACACCGATCCTCATACTACGATGGCGCAGCCGTTCCGCCTGATGGCGCATAACGGCGAGCTGAATACTGACCGTAAAAACCGCATCGCCGAGTCCGCGCTGGCGCTGGCTCGTGGCAAAAAAATCGTTCGGCCTAAAGGCCAGTCCGACAGCTCACGTCTGGATCAGAGCATCCACAGCCGTCTGATGGAAGATAACCTCGATCTGATCACCGCCGTCGTCTCAATGATGCCACCCGCCTGGGAAAACGACAGCGCGCTGTCGCCAGAAGTGCGTGACATGCTGGAGTATTTCTCATTGTATGAAGAGAAGAATGACGGCCCGGCGGCATTAATCTTTGGCAATGGCGAAGTGATTGGCGCCCGTCTTGACCGTCTTGGCCTGCGTCCACTGCGTTCAGTTGAAACCGCTGAGTATATCGGTGCGATGTCGGAAGCGGGCCAGATCGCCTTTCCACCTGAAAGCGTGTTACGTCGTGGCCGTATTGAAGCAGGCGGCATGCTCTATTTCGATCATCGTGAAAAACGCAGCTATACCACGCTGCAGGCACTGGAAAAACTGGCCGCCGAAAAAGATTACCCGGCGCTGCTACGGGAAGCACGCGTCGGTCTTGACGATCTGCCCGCGATCCCGGCAGAACAGCAGGGTTCACCGCTGCGTTATCGCGGTGATCTGAAAACCTATCAGCGCTTTGTTGCCTACTACTACAACCAGGAAAGCTTCAAATTCATGATGGACCCGATGCTGAATACCGGCGCAGAGAAGATCTCCGCGATGGGTTACGGTAACGCCATCAACGGCTTATCCGATCATGAAGGCGGCATGGCGCACTACTTTTCACAGCGTTTTGCTCAGGTTACCAACCCGCCGCTGGATTCAATCCGCGAAGTGGATGGCATGACGCTGCGTGTCGCGCTGGGCGCGAAACCGCATCTGGGCCGCAGTAAAGGTCGTCAGATTGTGGTGCCGACACCGATTCTTAGCCATCTTGATATGCTGCGTTTACGTGAGCAGACCCTCGCACCGTATGCCCGTTTTGAGATGCTCTATGAGCCGGTAATCGGCAAAGACCTGCTTAGCACCACCGCCAACGCGAATGCCCTGGAAAAAGCGATTGATGATCTGGCGCAACAAGTGGTTGATTTTGCGCGAACCCAGGGTGGCATCGCCGTGCTTACCGATCGCCACATCTCTTCAAAACACGCCGCGATCCCGATGCTGCTGGTGGTTTCCGCCATCAACCAGCGCCTGGTGCAGGAAGGCTTGCGTCTGGATGTCTCTCTGGTGGTTGAAAGCGGCCAGAGCATCTCCTCGCACCATATTGCCGCCACACTTGGCTTTGGGGCTTCCGCTATCTATCCACTGGGCGTACAGATGCGCGCAGAGGAAAAATTTGGTGAAGGTGAAGAAGGTAATAAAGCCTTTAAGCGCTATGCCAAAGCGGCTGAAAAAGCACTGATGAAAACCATGGGCAAAGTGGGCCTCTGTACCGTTGAGAGCTACAGCAGCGGTGAGTTCTTTGAGCCTAACTTCCTCAACACCGATGATCCGGTGCTGAAAAAGTACTTCCCGAATATCAGAACGCCAGTGGGCGGCGCAGGCTTCGCGACTATAGCGCAGATGGCTGTTGACTGGCATCAGAGCGCACTGAAGATTCAGGGTGAGTCTGAAGTTCCATTACTGGGCCTGTTTAAAGAGCGTGCAGAAGGCGCAGGTCACTCTTACGGCACCATCGCCGTGCGCACTTTTATCGACATGACCGAAGAGCCTATTCGCTTTGCCGACAAAGCGCGCGAAGAGGACAACTTCATCCGCCTGATGACGCTGGCAAAACTGGATAATGCTTTTGGTATCAAGCCAGAGACCTTCAAAGACAGCAGCTTCGAACGCATCCCGGATGAGGTGATCAACAATTTTGCGATTACTGCCGATTACCGTCAGTTTTCAAGCCTGATGTATGAAGAGCGTAAACGTCGCCCCGCGGCCCTGCGCGACATCCTGACATTCCCGGCTGACCTGACCCACATTGACAGCGAAGCGGAGTTCCGCCGCAAGCTGGGACGCTACTCACTGACCAACAATGGCTTTGCCATTCGTGGCATGGTATGCGAAGCGGTAGATGGCAGCCTGAATCACTTTATGCTGCGCCTGACCGATGCGATTGAGGGACTCAAGCCTGAGAGCGAACGCCTTCAGAACCTGTCTCGCGCCCTGAAATTCCGCTTCGGCGATGATATTGAAAGCAGCGAAGTGTTTACAGGCGGTCTGAAAGTGACCGCTTACGGTAAAGCGGCAGACTATCTGGCTCGTATTTTCACCACCCTGCCCTCACTGCCACTGAGCGAAGTGCAGCCAGCCTGTGAAATTACCCGTACCTTTGCCTCCGGGGCGATGAGCCATGGCGCATTAGTGGCGCCTGCTCATGAAGCGGTCGCGCACGGCACCAACATGGTCGGTGGCATGAGTAACTGCGGTGAAGGCGGCGAGCATTACTCCCGTCACGGCACCATCCGTGCCTCCCGTATCAAACAGCTGGCTTCCGGTCGTTTTGGCGTCTGGGCTGCCTATCTGGCGGATCCGATGCTGGAAGAGCTGGAGATAAAAATCGGTCAGGGCGCGAAGCCTGGCGAAGGCGGCCAGTTGCCAGCAGCCAAAGTCACGGTGGAGATTGCGGCAGCACGTGGTGGTACGCCAGGCGTCGAGCTGGTTTCGCCGCCGCCGCATCACGACACCTATTCAATTGAAGATCTGGCGCAGTTGATCCACGACTGTAAAGCGGCGCGGGTGCGCGTTATCGTCAAACTGGTTTCTTCCGAAGGGATTGGCACCATCGCGGTTGGCGTGGCCAAAGCTGGTGCAGACGTGATTAACGTTGCGGGTAACACCGGCGGTACGGGCGCGGCTTCTGTGACCAGCCTGAAATACACCGGACGCGTGGCTGAAATCGGCATCGCTGAAGTACACCAGGCGCTTTGCGCTAATGGCCTGCGTGAGAAAGTGCTACTGCGCTGCTCTGGCGCACAGCAGACCGGCAGCGACGTGGTGAAATCTGCTCTGCTGGGCGGCGATAGCTTCGAGTTCGGCACTACGGCGCTGATGATGCTGAAATGCGTGATGGCGAAAAACTGCAACGTTAAGTGCCCGGCTGGCTTAACCACCAACGCCGAAGCGTTTGATGGCGATCCGCGCCAGCTGGCGCAGTATTTCCTCAATGTGGCGCATGAAGTACGTGAGATTCTGGCACGTATGGGCCTGCGTTCCCTGCGTGAGGCACGCGGTCGATCTGATCTGCTGCACCTGATGGATCACCCGCTGGAAGTGGGCAAGCTCGACTTACGCGCCATGCTGACCGTGGTGCCTGAGCTGAAAATCGACAAGCCTGTTTATCTGGAAAAAGATTTTGAGCTGGACGATGGCTGGATTGAGCAACTGAAGCTGTCGCTGTTGGACCAGGGTAATCCTGACGTCGCATTGGGCAACAACATCGTGCTGAATAACCGGAACAAAAGCGTCGGTGGCCAGCTGGCAATCGATATTGAGCGCATGTTGAACCATCAGCTGAGCACACAGCAGTTGCAGGCGATGCCTGCGGTAATGACCGACGATCGCGGTCGCCGCTATCTGGCCCCTGAGAGTGTAAAAATTTCTACCACCGGTTCTGCCGGTCAGTCATTTGGCGCATTTTGCAACGACGGCATGCAACTGGCCCATTATGGCACCTGTAACGACGGTGTCGGCAAAGGACAGTGTGGCGGCGAACTGATCGTGATGTCGCCTGGCGGCGGTGCGCAGGACGCCGATGGCAATGTGCTGATTGGTAACTTTGCGCTGTTTGGCGCGACTGGCGGGCGTCTGTTCGTGCAGGGCCAGGCCGGTGACCGTTTCGCGGTGCGTAACTCAGGCGCAACGGCCGTGGTTGAAGGCGTTGGTGACTTCTGCTGCGAATATATGACTAACGGCGCCATCCTCAATCTGGGCACCTTTGGTAAAGGATTCGGCAACGGCATGAGCGGCGGCTTTGCCTACCAGTACGACCCCTATGGTTCGCTGGCCAGCCATGCTGCCGGTGATTCGGTGCAGTTCGGCTCGATTGCCGATCAGAATGAGATGGCGCAGGTGCATAAGCAGGCGGTGCTGACCATGCTGAACTGGCATCTGGAGGCAACGAAATCACCGCGTGCCGCCTGGCTGCTGGACAACTGGGAAACAGAGTGTCACCACTTTGTTTACGTTATGCCGCGCTCGCTGCTGCTCTATCAGGATGGCGGCGAGATTCTGAAAGCCAAGAGCCGCAAAGATCTGCTTGAAGAGCTGTCGACAGCGCTGGCAGGCCATCAGGTCGCGAAATTTAAAGCCGCATGGCGTCAGGGTAAAACCATCGCCAACGGTGCCGTACCGGCCTATGGTGCGACCGATACGCTGGAGATGTTTGTCCTGCTTAACAACTACACCGTGCTGAGCTTTGCCCAACAACTGGCACTGGCTAAGTTGCCGAAAGGCACGCCGGTTGAAGATCCGGCGGTAGAAAAAGCGGTCCGTAATCTGCTGATGACCGAAGACTTTTCGCTGGTCAGCAAGCTGCAACGTCATGCCCGTTCCGCCATCGAGAGTTACAGCGATGATGAACTGGCCAGTCTGATTGGTACCAAACGTATGTCAGATTACAAAGCGGCGCTGACGCAACGTAACATCCGCTCTATGGACAGTCTGGCAACCTATGGCTGGATCATGTATCAGGATGCCTGTAACCGGGAAGTGCTGGGCCACCTGCCGGACTTTGAAGAGCTATTTGCACGTGCAGCATTGCCGGAAATCGCAGCCGCGGTGGGTAAACTTTCCTGACAGTGATACTGATCAGGCTGAACTGAATATTATTAATTGATTATTGCCCGGATTAAACGTTGTACCGGACAGATGCAGAACCGCTCTCCCCTGTCGCAAATGCTGCGGCGCGGGAAAGCGGAACCGCTTTCAGACCGGAGAACGCCAATGATGATGGGCGACAACGGGATTGAGTAAAAGTACCCATGAAAATTCCTTATATTCCAGAAGATGCACCCTTTAATGGCGATCAGAAGTACTGGCTGGCTGGCTTTCTTGCGGGTCTTCACTCCCGTTTGCTGGTGTTAGAAGACAAACAGCAACCCGCCGCGGGTACGGGCTCAGCAGCGACCACACAACTGCACATTCTTTACGGCTCACAGACCGGCAATGCCGAAGCGCTGGCGCAGACCGCAGCGAAATCAGCCCGTGCGAAAGGGCTGGTGCCGGTGGTTCAGGCGTTGGGCGATGTCGATCTCGATGTATTCGCCACCATGCGCCATGCGCTGATTGTTACCTCGACCTATGGCGAAGGTGAAATGCCGGACAACGCGCAGCTATTCTGGGATGCGATCTCGGCCAGTACCGCCCCGCGTCTGGAACAGATGCATTTTGCCGTGCTGGCGATTGGCGATACCGGTTACGATGGCTTCTGTCAGGCGGGCAAATTCATCGATATGCGCCTTGAGCAGCTAGGTGCGAAACGTGTAGTTGATCGTATCGATTGTGATATCGACTATGAAGAACCTTCCAGCGAGTGGCTGAACAGCTCAATGCCTCAGTTTGCAGCCAGCGCTGGCAGCAGTGGTACCGTGCTTGAGAGCGCGCCTGAAGCGCCGGTCATTCCAGGCAGCAACAAATCAAATCCGTACGCCGCCGCGCTGATCACCAATAAGCGCTTGTCAGGCGAGCAGTCAGCCAAAGATATTCGTCATTTCGAGTTCGACTTATCTGACAGCGGCCTGAAATATGAAGCGGGCGATGCGCTGGGCGTGATACCGGTCAACGAACCCTCGCTGGTCAGCCTGCTGCTGACTCAGCTTAACGCTGACTACCAGACGCCAGTGCCCGGTTTTGACCGCAGCCTTGGCGACCTGTTGACCTATCAGTTTGAGATTTCAGAGCCATCACGCAAGTTAATCGAATGGGTCGGGCAGAACACCACCAACCAGGAACTGCGTCATGTTTTACAACATGATGATAAAGATGCGCTGGGCGTGTGGCTGTGGGGTAAAGATACCCTTGACCTGCTGCAACTTGAGCTGACACGCACGCTGGCGGTACCTGAATTTGTCGCCCTGCTGCGTCCGCTGCAGTATCGTGCTTACTCTATTTCATCCAGTTCAAAAGCCCATCCTAACCAGGTGCATCTGACGGTTGCCTCGGTGCGTTATCACAGTGGCGGCCGTAATCGCGGTGGCGTCTGCTCGACCTATCTGGCCGAACGTGTGCGTCGTGGTGAGAAGCCTGCCATCTTTATCTCACCGAATAAATCGTTCCGCGTGCCTGCCAATAACAGCGCACCGCTGATCATGGTAGGACCAGGTACCGGTATCGCGCCATTCCGTGCCTTCCTGCAGGAGCGTCAGGCAACCGGGGCTCAGGGGAAAAACTGGCTGTTCTTCGGCGACCAGCATCAGGAACATGACTTTATCTATCAGGATGAGTTGCTTGCCTGGCGGGATAACGGCTTGCTGACACGCCTAGATCTGGCGTTCTCACGCGATCAGGAGAAGAAGATCTACGTGCAGAGCCGGATGCTGGAACAGGGCGCAGAGCTCTATGCCTGGCTGCAGGAAGGGGCTTACTTCTATGTCTGTGGCGATGCCTCGCGTATGGCGAAGGATGTGGATAACGCGCTGTATGAAGTGGTTCGTCAGTTTGGTGGTCTCTCTACCGAGCGTGCTGCGGACTACGTCGATCAGCTGAAGAAAGAGAAACGCTACCTGCGCGACGTTTACTGATTGCGAAGGTCTGCTGATAAAAATCCGGCTTGCGCAGGCTGCCGGATTTTTTTTATGGCTGACAGGCAAAAAAATACCCGTCACATGGACGGGTATTCGCTGTTATGTCACGGCTATTTCACTACACGCAGTGAAGGCCGTCCGCCACGTGGCGGTGGATCGTCATCAGGCGGTGTTTCGTCATCGCTGGCATCGTCAGGACGATCACCATCAATTACCGACATCATGGTCTCTTCCTGACCCTGTGACGCCTCCTGAGTACCGAGCTCGTAAGCCGGTTCCGGTTCAAACATCGTCCCGGCACCATTTTCACGCGCATAGATTGCCAGAATGGCTGCCATCGGCACGTTGACCTGGCGAGGAACGCCACCAAAGCGAGCGTTGAATGAAACCTGATCATTCGCCAGATCGAGGTTGCCGACAGCGCGTGGCGCGATATTCAGGACAATCTGACCATCCCGCGCATACTCTAATGGCACCTGTACACCAGGCAGATTAATATCGACCACCAGGTGAGGCGTCAGCTGATTGTCGAGCAACCAGTCATAGAAGGCGCGCAGCAAATAGGGGCGACGTGCAGTAAGTTGCGACATTTCCATACGTTAAGCCCGGGCTTGCAGGCGCATTTCACGTTCAGCTTCAGTTAATGAAGCGAGGAAAGAATCACGCTCAAATACGCGGTTCATGTAACCTTTCAGCTCTTTTGAACCTGAGCCGATCAAATCAATGCCCATGGAAGGCAGACGCCATAACAGCGGAGCCAGGTAGCAATCAACCAGGCTGAACTCCTCACTCATGAAGTAAGGCGTACGGCCAAACAGTGGCGCGATGGCCAGCAGCTCTTCACGCAGTTGCTTGCGTGCAGCTTCCGCTTCCTGACCACTGCTGTTCTCTACTTTCCTCATCAGGCTATACCAGTCCTGCTCGATGCGATGCATCATCAGGCGGCTATCACCACGGGCAACCGGATAAACCGGCATCAGTGGCGGATGCGGGAAGCGCTCATCTAAATATTCCATGATGATGCGTGATTCATACAGCGTCAGCTCACGATCTACCAGCGTCGGTACCGTGCGATACGGATTGAGGTCAATCAGATCCTGCGGCAGGTTATCCATTTCGACCTGCTCGATCTCTACGCTGACACCCTTCTCCGCCAGGACGATACGTACCTGATGGCTGAAAATGTCAGTAGGACCAGAAAACAGCGTCATTACCGAACGTTTGTTGGCAGCGACAGCCATGAAAACCTCCAAGTTTGTTCACAAAAAGATACTGCGAATAGCCAACCACACGGCGGCTCACTTGCTTATCGAACTCGCAAGCAACCTGGTTAGCTGCGCCGTAGATACTGACGCCCCGACAGAGCAGAGGCGCATAACGCACCGGCCTGCGGGCGCAAAGTGACAGAGAGTTTACCAGATTTTAGGCTGCTTGTGGGCGTGGAATGAATCTTTGCAGGTAAATTGAGCGCAACGTTACGGTTTTCGCGGAGAGTCGATGGGAAGGCAGAAAATAAAAAACCCGCCGAAGCGGGTTTTTTGAGCCAATTGACGCAGCCTGAGCTGCAAACAATTAACGCTTGGAGAACTGAGGACGACGACGTGCTTTACGCAGGCCGACTTTCTTACGTTCAACCTGACGCGCATCACGCGTTACGAAGCCAGCTTTACGCAGCTCGCCACGCAGTGATTCGTCGTATTCCATCAGAGCGCGGGTGATACCGTGACGGATCGCACCAGCCTGACCAGAAATACCGCCACCTTTAACAGTGACATACAGATCGAATTTACCAACCATGTCCAGCAGCTCAAGCGGCTGACGAACTACCATGCGGGCAGTTTCGCGACCGAAGTACTGTTCCAGAGAACGTTGGTTAATTACGATGTTACCGCTACCCGGCTTAATGAATACGCGAGCGGTAGAGCTTTTGCGGCGACCAGTGCCGTAGTTTTGAGTTTCAGCCATTGCCTTTAATCCCGATTAAATGTCAAGAACTTGCGGTTGCTGTGCCGCATGGGTGTGCTCGTTGCCTGCGTAAACTTTCAGTTTACGGTACATAGCACGACCCAGCGGGCCCTTCGGCAGCATGCCTTTAACCGCGATCTCAATCACACGCTCAGGACGGCGAGCAATCATCTCTTCAAAGGTCGCCTGTTTGATACCACCGATGTGACCAGTGTGGTGATAGTAGATCTTGTCAGTACGCTTGTTGCCGGTTACAGCAACTTTTTCTGCGTTCAGAACGATGATGTAATCACCCGTATCAACGTGCGGAGTGTATTCCGCTTTATGCTTACCACGCAGACGGCGCGCCAGTTCAGTCGCCAGGCGACCCAAAGTTTTGCCCGTTGCGTCAACTACAAACCAGTCACGTTGGACGGTTTCTGGTTTAGCTGTAAAAGTTTTCATCGAAAAGCTTACCCAAATTAAGTTACACGTTGGTGAAATCCCAAACGCTTAAGTAAACGAATGAGGCTCACACGACCATTTTGACCAGCAAGCCACCCCTTCGGATAGAGTTACTGGAACACAGAGGATTTGGGAAAAAAATCCTTTGCTGTAACGTGGGGTCGCAAGATTATAGAGAAGTCGGTTTCAAAAATCGAACCCTATTTCGGTATTTATCCTGATTATTCTCACGGCAGGTGCGGTAAACGCAGATACTCTTCACTCTGCATCTCCTGAAGTCGGGATAAACAGCGCTGGTATTCAAACTTGAGCCGCGTACCCTGATAAATCTCGGTCAGTGATGTTTCTGCCGCGACCACCAGTTTCACATGACGTTCATAGAATTCATCGACCAGGGCCAGGAAACGGCGCGCCTGATCTTCAGTTTTGTAGATCATTACAGGCACGTCATACAGGAGCACGCTATGAAAACGGCGTGACAGCACAATATAATCATGCTGGCTGCGCCCTTCACCACATAGGGTAGTAAAATTAATCGCCAGCACACCTTCGCTGACGCCCAGCGTCGGCATCTGGCGGTGATTAATTTCCAATACCGGTGCCGCTTCAGGCTGGCTGCCCGACAGCGCCTTAAACATACGCGCCATTTCAGCGTGCGTTTCTTTGTTCAGCGGAGAGTTCCACAGATGCGCAGACGTCAGCGTGCGTAACCGGTAGTCGATACCGGCATCCACATTCATCACATCACAGTGCAGTTTTATCTGCTCAATGGCAGGCAGAAAGCGCGCACGCTGCAGACCATTGCGATAGAGGTCGTCAGGCGGAATGTTTGAAGTTGCCACCAGCGCGATGCCGCGTTCAAACAGCGCTTGCATCAGCGTGCCCAGCAGCATCGCATCAGTGATATCGGAGACAAAAAATTCATCAAAACAGAGGATGTCCGTTTCTGCTTTAAATTTGTCCGCAATAATCAGTAACGGATCGCTCTGCCCCTGAAGCTGCGTAAGCTCTTCATGCACCCGCAGCATAAAGCGGTGAAAGTGCAGACGCAGTTTGCGATCGCCAGGAATAGACTGAAAAAAGAGATCCATTACCCAGGTTTTGCCGCGACCTACACCGCCCCACATATAAAGCCCACGCACCGGCTGTGGCGTCTGGTTTTTCTCTTTACCGATCAATTTTGACAGGCGACTCAGCAGGCCGGATGTGGCTGGCATGGCGGATTGTTGTCGGGCAACCAGCGACTGCTGTAGCGCGTCTAAACGGGTAATCGCTTCACGTTGTATGTCATCGGGCCTGAATTCGCCCTGCGACAGCGCCTGCTCATAGCGTGCAAGCGGAGTTGAGGTTTGCATTGTTGTTTCAAAGTCCCTGAATAGTGTCTGATTCAAACCACGGTTGCTGAAAAAAAGGCCGTTCTACACTAAGCCATGCTGCTCCGGAGTTCCACAACCATAAGATTAACGGGTATAGTGACTATTATTGAAATGGTGCAACGCCCTACGGAACAATGGAAATAACACGGGAGTCATTATGACCTGGGAATACGGGCTAATTGGTTTAGTGGTAGGTATTATTGTCGGCGCAGTCGCCATGCGTTTTGGCAACAAAAAGCTGCGTGAGCAGCGCAGTATGCAGTACGAGCTGGAAAAATCGAAAGCGGAGCTGGCGGATTATCGCGAAGAGCTGACCAACCACTTTGCGCAAAGCGCGGAGCTGCTGGACAATATGGCGCGTGATTATCGTCAGCTCTATCAGCATATGGCAAAAGGCTCAAATGACCTGCTGCCAAATCTGCCTGGCCAGAAAAATCCGTTTGCCTATCAGCTGACTGAAGCCGAAGCAGACAACGATCAGGTGCCGGTGCAGATGCCGCGCGATTATTCTGAGGGCGCATCCGGTTTACTGCGTGGCGAGCGCCCTGCCCGCGACTAATCTTTTTGTGGCGCAGCCTGTCTGCGCCTACTATTTTTGCGAACCCTGACCGCAAACGACTGTCACATTCATTAACTCCTCCCACCTTTTGCAGCGAGAGCGTTGTAGCAATGAAAAAACAAGCACGCCTGTTTAGCGCATTAGCCCTGAGTATTGGGATGAGCGTTGCCGCCGCGCCAGACGCGATGGCAACGCTTCCTGCACAAATTGCGGGCCAGCCGCTGCCGAGTCTGGCACCGATGCTGGAAAAAGTATTACCTGCCGTGGTCAGTGTTCACGTAGAAGGCACCGATTCGGGTGCGCAGGCTCAGGATATTCCTGAACCGCTGAAGCGTTTTTTCGGTCAGATGCCTGGCGGAAACAGTCAGCCACAGCCGTTTGAAGGTTTAGGTTCTGGCGTCATCATTGATGCCGCTAAGGGCTACGTGCTGACCAACAATCACGTGGTCAACGGTGCAGATAAAATCAATGTACAGCTTGGCGATGGCAGTGAATATGAAGCCAAACTGATCGGCCATGATGAGCAGACTGATATCGCGCTGATCCAGATTGAAGGCGCAAAAAATCTCACCCAGGTGAAAGTTGCGGACTCTGACCAGCTAAAAGTGGGCGATTTTGCGGTAGCGATCGGGAACCCGTTTGGTCTGGGACAGACCGCCACCTCCGGTATTATCTCCGCGCTGGGCCGCAGCGGCCTTAACCTCGAAGGGCTGGAAAACTTTATTCAGACCGATGCCGCGATTAACCGCGGCAACTCAGGCGGTGCGCTGGTCAATCTTAATGGCGAACTCATCGGTATTAACACCGCCATTCTCGCCTCCAGCGGCGGTAACATCGGCATCGGCTTTGCTATTCCCAGTGACATGGCGATAAATCTCGCGCAGCAGCTGATCAAATTTGGTGAAGTGAAACGTGGTCAGCTCGGCATCAAAGGCACTGAAATGACGGCCGATATGGCTAAAGCGTTCAATGTCGATGCGCAGCGCGGCGCCTTTGTCTCGGAAGTCTTACCGCAGTCTGCCGCGCAGAAAGCGGGCGTGAAGTCTGGCGATATCATTACGTCGATCAATGATAAGCCGATCACCAGCTTCGCTGAGTTGCGCGTAAAAGTGGGCACTACACCGCCAGGTGAACAGGTTAAGCTTGGCCTGTTACGTGAAGGTAAACCGTTAACGGTGACGGTTACGCTGGAGCAGAGCGCACAGACCACCGCCAGCGCACAGCTGATGTCACCCGCACTCCAGGGTGCAACCCTGAGTGATGGACAGACAAAAACCGGTGATAAAGGTGTGAAGGTCGATACCCTCGAAAAAGGCACACCAGCTGAACAGGTTGGTCTGCAGAAAGATGATGTGATCATCGGCGTTAATCGCAATCGGGTTCAGAACATTGCTGAAATGCGTAAAATATTGGAAGGAAAACCACCAGTACTGGCACTGAATGTGGTGCGCGGCGATGAAAATATCTATCTGTTGTTGAGATAAACCTCGCATTACGGCGGACACAAGCGCGTGTGTGTCCGCCGCTCTCATGCTATTCTCCCCTGCGATCTCCCCTGGCGTGATTTAACACCATGTTTATTAAACTTTTGCGTGCCGTGGTGCTGGGCCTGATTGTGGCGGGTATTTTGCTCGCAGCACTGCCTGCACTGCGTATGGGCAGCAACGCCCTCTATAACCACGAAAATATCACCGACGAAACGCCCTTTAGCTTCAATCAAGGGGTGCGCCGCGCCGTGCCTGCCGTTGTCAATGTTTACAATCGTAGCGCCCACGGCAACAACAATCGTGGCATCACGACCCTGGGTTCAGGGGTGATCATGAATGCAAAAGGCTACATCCTTACCAACAAGCATGTGATCAACAATGCCGATCAGATTATCGTGGCGCTACAGGATGGCCGCTTCTTTGAAGCGACGCTGGTGGGTTCCGATGGAATGACCGATCTGGCAGTGCTGAAGATCACTGCCTCCGGCCTGCCCGTTATCCCAATCAATCCAAACCGACAGGCGCATATCGGGGATGTGGTGATGGCGATCGGCAACCCGTATAACCTCGGTCAGACGGTCACGCAGGGCATCATCAGCGCCACGGGCCGGGTTGGCCTGAGTTCATCAGGCCGACAGAACTTCCTGCAGACTGATGCATCAATCAATCAGGGTAATTCCGGCGGCGCGCTGATTAACTCGCTTGGCGAGCTGATGGGCATTAACACCCTGACCTTTGATAAGAGCAATGATGGTGAAACCCCGGAAGGGATTGGTTTCGCTATTCCAACCGTCTTAGCCTCGAAAATCATGGATAAGCTGATTCGTGATGGTCGGGTAATTCGCGGCTATATCGGCATTACCGGGCGTGAGTTGCCGCCGCTGCATGGACAGGGCAGCAATCTGGATCGGGTTCAGGGCATTATTGTCAGCGTGGTCACGCCAGATGGACCAGCGGATAAAGCCGGTATTCAGGCCAACGATGTGCTGCTCAGCGTGAATGGCAAGCCTGCCATCTCTGCGCAGGAGACCATGGATCAGGTGGCAGAAATTCGTCCGGGTTCAGTGATTGATGTGCAGGTGCTGCGTAACGATCAGAAACTGACACTGCCAGTGACCATTCAGGAGTTTCCTGATAATAGCAATTGATTGCCGGGACCTGAGGCTAATAGCAATGATTTAGCCTGACGGACAGGGGTGACCCATCTCGAAGAGCAAAGTGTCCGAACCAGGATGGTGAGGCAGACCTACAGAGATAAAAGTTTCCTTTGCAATCAGATGGGCCATCCCTGCCCTTTTCACCCGGACGTCTAGCAGCGATCAACCGGAAATGCGATCACGTCGCTCAATGACTCCGCTTTCAACGCCAGCATAATCAGGCGATCAATACCCAGTGCGACTCCGGAACTTGCTGGCATGCCATGCGCCAGCGCATCCAGCAGATAAGTATCAATAGGATGCACAGGCAGGCCGCGCGCTGCGCGGCGACGGTTATCCTGCTCAAAGCGCTGACGCTGCTCACGGCTGTCGGTCAGTTCACGAAAACCATTCGCCAGCTCAATGCCCTTGTAATAGACCTCAAAACGTTCGGCCACACGGTGGTCTTCAGTACTGATCTCCGCCAGTGCTGCCTGGCTGGCCGGAAAATGATAAACGAAGCAGGGCTTATCCTGACCAATCTTCGGTTCCACGCCCAGCATAAACAGCAGCATCAGTAAGGTATCGCGATCCTCTTCTGTACGCGCCAGCTCGCCTTCACCCAACTTTTCTGCCGCTTCACGCAACTGCGCTTTATCCGCTGACAGGGGATCAAGCCCCAGATGCCGGATAAACGCCTGCTGATAGGAGAGCGACTCTGCGCTGTCACACTCCAGCACCTGCTGCATCAAATCGTCGACTTCATTCATCAGACGGTACATATCGTAATGCGGCCGATACCACTCCAGCATGGTGAATTCCGGGTTGTGGTGACGTCCCGCCTCTTCATTGCGGAAGCTGCGCGCCATCTGGTAGATCGGGCCACTGCCCGCCGCCAGCAGACGTTTCATATGATATTCCGGGCTGGTCATTAGCCAGAGATCGCGCCCATGGGCAGCGCCAGGCCCGACAAAACGCGTCTGGAATGGCACCAGATGGATATCGGTAATGGTCGCCTGGCTCATCGCCGGCGTATCGACTTCCAGCACGCCGCGATCGGCAAAGAAACGACGCACTTCTGCTAAAATAGCGGCGCGTTTCAACAAATTGGCGATGGATGCGCTTGGTTGCCAGCTTGCCGTTTCGCTCATGGTGATGACTCCTGATGCAAATTAGGGGGGGAAGTCTACCTGTAATGCCTGCGGCAAACAATCTCGTGCGCGTGTTGCCAAAAACAGCGTTCCGGCTTCTATACTTAAGGGGTTAAATCACAAAGGAATCCCACTATGTCTCCATGGAAAACCGTTGTTGCCAGCCTGAGTGCTTTTCTCTCTGTTGCGTGCAGCACCACGCCGCCAAAGAACGTGATAGTTGTTGATAACTTTGACAGTCAGCGCTATCTCGGTCAGTGGTATGAGATTGCCCGCCTTAACCACCCTTTTGAGCGCGGCCTTGACCAGGTAACGGCAAACTACAGCCCGCGTGAAGATGGCGGTCTGAAAGTAATCAATCGCGGTTATAACGTTAAAAAACAACGCTGGCAGGAGAGCATCGGTAAAGCCTATTTCACCGGTGAACCACAACGTGCGTCTCTGAAAGTCTCTTTTTTCGGCCCCTTCTACGGCGGCTATAACGTTATCGCGCTGGATCCCGACTATCGCTATGCGATGGTGTGCGGCCCAAATCGCCACTATCTCTGGATACTGTCACGAACACCACAACTGGAGCCGGGCGTAAAAGAGAAATTGGTTGAACAGGCGCGTCGGGATGGCTTCCCGGTTGAAGAGTTAATCTGGGTAAAACAGCAATAGTGCAGAATCTGACAAGCCGGTACGAAAAGCATTTCGTACCGGTTGGAATAACAGGTTACTTCGTGCTGTTCTGAATCGCCTGGCCACCCGCTTCGACATCTTCACCTACGCCACGCGTTGTATTACACGCCGTCAGCAGAGAAGAGAGCACCAGTACAGAGAAGATTGTGGCAATACTTTTCTTTAACATAACAATGTCCTTTTTGATGGATGTAAAGTACAGCGCTTTAAGCATAGCCGGATTTCCGGCGGTTGCTGCTGGCGGGACTCTAAAAAGGACAATCAGTTAAGGTCACTTTGCCGCACGCGAAATGGCACCACCTAAGTGAGAGACATCTTCGCCAAAACCGTGGAATGTGTTGCAGGCGCTTAACGCAGAGGAGACCAGCAACGCGAACGCGATTAATTTTGCCTGCTTGATCATTTTTTTCTCTCGGACAAGAAAAAGGCGCACCAGAAGATGCGCCTGTGAGACTTATTTCACGCGTGACACGTATTCGCCAGAGCGGGTGTCGACTTTCACCACTTCGCCCTCTTGCACGAACAATGGCACTTTCACCACGGCACCGGTAGAGAGTTTGGCTGGCTTGCCGCCCGTACCTGCGGTGTCACCTTTCAGGCCTGGATCGGTTTCGATAACTTCCGCTTCGATAAAGTTCGGTGGCTGAACGGCGATTGGACGACCGTTCCACAGCGTAACGATACATTCAGCGTTATCCTGCAGCCATTTCGCCGCATCGCTTACCGTCTTCTCTTCAACCTGGAACTGCTCAAAGCTTTCCGGGTGCATGAAGTGGTAGAACTCACCGTCGTTGTACAGGTAGTTCAGGTTGGTATCTACTACGTCTGCGCCTTCGGCGGAGTCGGTAGATTTAAAAGTTTTCTCAACGCGAGAACCTGTCAGCAGGCGACGCATTTTAACGCGTGCGAATGCCTGACCTTTACCCGGTTTAACGAACTCACTGGATTCGATGGCATACGGCTCGCCTTCGAACATGATTTTAAGACCGGGACGGAAATCGTTGCTAGAATAAGTCGCCATGAAGGCCCTCTACGAAAATTGACACTGGTACTAAGCCAAAAAATGGCACACATTGTAACCCTAAAAACACCTTCCAGAGAAGATTGGTTGCAGCAACTTGCGGATGCTGTCACTGAACCTGATGAATTATTGCGAATTTTAGCCCTTGATCAGCACAATGAGCTGGCCGAAGGTGCGGGTGCGCGGCGTCTTTTCGCCTTACGTGTACCGCATGCGTTCATCCGCCGGATGAAGAAAGGCGATGCGCACGACCCGCTGCTGCTTCAGGTACTGACCCGCCGCCAGGAATTCATCGATGCGCCAGGTTATAGCACCGATCCGCTCGATGAACAAACTAACGTTGTGCCAGGATTGCTGCATAAATACCGAAACCGGGCTTTATTGCTGGTAAAAGGCGGCTGCGCCGTCAACTGTCGCTACTGCTTCCGTCGTCATTTCCCCTATCAGGATAATCCCGGTAATAAACGTAGCTGGCAGGCTGCTCTGGATTATATCGCCGCTCATCCCGAACTGGATGAAATCATTTTTTCCGGCGGCGATCCCTTGATGGCGAAAGATCATGAGCTCGCCTGGCTGATCGCCGCGCTGGAACATATCCCGCATCTGAAACGTCTGCGCATCCATAGTCGTTTACCGGTGGTGATACCGGCGCGCATTACCGATCAACTCTGTCAGATGCTAACCGAAACGCGTCTGCAGGTGGTAATGGTGACGCACATCAACCATGCGCAGGAGATTGATGATGCGTTGCGTGAGGCGATGAACAGCCTGAAGCGTGCTGGTGTCACCCTGCTGAATCAGAGCGTGCTGCTGCGTGGCATCAACGATAATGCGCAGACACTGGCCATCCTGAGCAACGCGTTGTTTGATGCCGGCATTCTGCCCTACTATCTGCACGTGCTGGATAAGGTACAGGGCGCAGCGCATTTCTTTGTGTCAGATGATGAGGCACGACAGTTGATGCGCGCATTACTGGCACAGGTCTCCGGCTATATGGTGCCAAGGCTGGCGCGTGAAATTGGCGGGGAGCCCAGTAAAACACCGTTAGATTTACAGTTACGTCAGGAATAAAAACGGCCAGCAAAAGGCTGGCCGGTTCAATATAGCAGACTGCCTGATTCACATTATGGACACTTATAGACCTGGCCGCTCATTTTGCTATCGAGTGGCGCGAACGCGGACAACAGATTCTGCGTTGGGCTGGTCGCACCGTAAATCACGTTGCCGCCCATCTCCGCTGCGCGATTGCGCAGGTCATTTGCTGCGCCACGCAGTGCGCTGGTTTCGCCGCCTGCACCGCTCAGCCAGTTGCTCTGTGAGCCGGTGATATTGCCCAGAAGCTGACAGGTATTGCCAGGCTGCTGATCGGTAAACGTCACGCGCTGTCCTGCTGAAGAGAGTTGCGTAGAGCTGCTGCAGCCCGCCAGCAATAACGCGCCAGCCGTCAGTCCGAGCAAGAGGTTAATCCGCATTGTAATCCCCATTTATTATCATCAGAGTCGGGTGGCAGCGTAGCAGAAAAAGATCTCTTTTTTCTGAACATTCATTGCCTTGATCCCGTTATATCAGCTCAATATTCCATGCAGTGTTCAGGCTGGCAGATTGGCTCATTCCGATGAACTTATGTTAGTAAGTCATTCCGGCGAGGCAGCAGCATGCAGACAGCGGGAGATATCAAGAGGAAAGACGAACGATTGCGCCACTACTTATACTATTTTCCTGCCCAAAAGAAAAACCCCCGACCGTTTCCGATCGGGGGTTCTGAGATGACTTAAGCAGTCAACGGCAATTACATCATGCCGCCCATACCGCCCATGCCACCCATACCGCCAGCGCCGCCGCCTAAATCAGGTGCGTCACCTTTTGGCAGGTCAGTGACCATACATTCGGTCGTGATCATCAGACCCGCAACAGATGCCGCGTACTGCAGAGCAGAACGGGTCACTTTAGTTGGGTCCAGGATACCGAAGTCGAGCATGTTGCCGTACTCTTCCGTCTGCGCGTTGTAACCGTAGTTACCGTCGCCCGCTTTCACATTGTTAGCGACAACAGATGGCTCTTCACCGGCGTTAGAAACGATCTGACGCAGTGGAGATTCCATCGCGCGCAGCGCAACTTTGATACCGACGTTCTGATCTTCGTTCTGACCACGCAGATCAGCCAGCTGTGCTGCAACGCGAACCAGCGCAACACCACCACCCGCAACCACACCTTCTTCTACAGCAGCACGGGTTGCGTGCAGCGCATCTTCAACGCGGGCTTTTTTCTCTTTCATTTCAACTTCAGTTGCTGCGCCCACTTTCAGAACGGCTACGCCGCCTGCCAGTTTCGCTACGCGTTCCTGCAGTTTTTCTTTGTCGTAGTCAGAGGTTGCTTCTTCGATCTGCTGACGAATCTGGGTTACACGCCCCTGAATTGTCGCCTCTTCACCCACACCGTCGATGATGGTGGTAGTGTCTTTGTTGATCACAACGCGTTTTGCCTGGCCCAGATCTTCCAGAGCGGCTTTCTCCAGTTCCATACCGATCTCTTCAGAGATCACGGTACCACCGGTCAGGATAGCGATATCCTGCAGCATGGCTTTACGACGGTCACCAAAGCCTGGTGCTTTGACCGCAGCCACTTTCACGATGCCGCGCATGGTGTTCACCACCAGTGTTGCCAGCGCTTCACCTTCAACATCTTCCGCGATGATCAGCAGTGGTTTGCCCGCTTTCGCAACGGCTTCCAGCACTGGCAACATTTCACGGATATTAGAGATTTTCTTGTCAGCCAGCAGGATGAACGGAGATTCCAGTTCAATCGCACCGGTTTCTGGCTTATTGATGAAGTAAGGTGACAGGTAGCCGCGATCAAACTGCATACCTTCTACCACGTCCAGCTCGTCCTGCAGGCCAGTGCCTTCTTCAACGGTGATTACGCCTTCTTTACCCACTTTCTCCATCGCCTGAGCAATCAACTGGCCCACGGTTTCATCGGAGTTAGCAGAGATGGTCCCCACCTGCGCAATCGCTTTAGAGTCTGAGCAAGGCACAGACAGCGCTTTCAGTTTCTCAACCGCAGCGATCACTGCCTGGTCGATACCGCGCTTCAGATCCATCGGGTTCATACCCGCTGCGACTGCTTTCAGGCCTTCGGTGATGATAGACTGTGCCAGAACAGTGGCAGTGGTGGTACCGTCGCCCGCCGCGTCGTTCGCTTTAGAGGCCACTTCTTTCACCATCTGCGCGCCCATGTTTTCGAACTTGTCTTCCAGCTCGATTTCACGTGCGACAGAAACACCATCTTTAGTGATGGTCGGTGCACCAAAAGATTTATCCAGAACCACGTTACGGCCTTTCGGGCCCAGGGTAACTTTTACTGCATCTGCCAGTACGTTCACGCCACGCAGCATTTTTACGCGTGCGTCATTACCGAATTTTACGTCTTTAGCTGCCATTTTAAATATCCCTTAAATTCGTTTCGTTCAGTGAATTACGCGAAAAAATTACGCTTCAACAACCGCCAGAATGTCGCTCTCAGAGATGATCAGCACCTCTTCGTTGTCGATTTTCTCGGTTTTAGCGCCGTAACCTTCATTGAAGATCACAACGTCGCCAACCTTCACGTCCAGCGGCTTAACATCGCCACTCTCAAGGATGCGGCCATTGCCAACAGCCAGTACTTCACCGCGTGTGGATTTACCGGCTGCAGAACCGGTCAGCACGATGCCGCCAGCTGATTTAGCTTCAACTTCTTTACGCTTGACGATGACGCGATCGTGCAATGGACGAATTTTCATTTGATAGCTCTCCTTTGAGAAGTCCAATCATTCAGTTTTGGGGTTGAACACCGGGCTGCATGGCTTCCGGCCTCGTGACCAGAGAGATAGGGCCGCTTCCTTCCGCTTTCAAGGGGGCGGACAACAAATTTTTTACCCTAACGGAATAAGTGGTGACTTTTTAAACAGATGACGGGGCAAATAAAAAACGCAACCCGAAGGCTGCGCTTTCAGAGGCTGAGAATGCGGTTAACGATCCTTGTGATCGTCATGGTGCTCAAGGCGATCGCTGTTTTTACGCTCAAACTCCCCATCCATGGTGTAGCCGCTGTCCGGTCCGGCTCCAGGCCCACGCCAGACGCGCAGATGAGGCATCAGCTTCAGTGTCAGATGCTTCTGTACCGGCGGCAGCAGCAACAACAAGCCCAGCAGATCAGTGAAGAAACCGGGCAGCAGCAGCAGGAAACCGGCGATGATCAGCGACACACTTTTGATCATCTCATTGGCCGGGCTTTCGTTACGCGCCAGCTTCTCCTGCATCAGCATAAAGTTTTTCATGCCCTGATTTTTGACCAGCGAGACCCCAATGCACGAGGTAAAGACCACCAGCAGCATGGTAAGCAGCACGCCCATGACGTGTGCGACCTGAATAAAGAGTGAAATCTCAATCCAGGCCAGAACGAAAAAGACTAATAACGGTATCCAGCGCACCGTACTCTCCTGTAAGTAAGGGCTGAACGGCAGCGTGCCGGTCAGCAGAAAGCGTTCATCCTGAGGATGATAAGAAAAGAGATGGGCACCCGCGCCGCCATTTTCAACCGATCCTGTCAAATTTATCCTGCGGGGTTAATTTTGTAACCAACTTCACATATCGTTGACCAGACTGCAGCATTAAGTCATCTGCATGCGTGCTTTTCTTATGCATCAGAATATGATCGCACACGCCCCTATGAAGACGGATAATATGTCGGCACGGGTACACCACGACAAAATAAACACATCCTTGTGATGGTTAGCGGCAAAAACAAGAAGGTTATCATGGCGAACAACATTCGTATCGAAGAAGACCTGTTAGGTATGCGCGAAGTTCCGGCGGATGCCTATTATGGCGTTCATACTCTGCGTGCGATTGAAAATTTCTATATTAGTAACAGTAAAATCAGTGACATACCTGAATTTGTCCGCGGCATGGTGATGGTTAAAAAAGCGGCGGCGATGGCCAATAAAGAGCTGCAGACCATCCCGCGCAATATTGCCGATACCATCATTAAGGCCTGCGACGAAGTACTGAATAATGGCCGCTGTATGGACCAGTTCCCCGTAGATGTCTATCAGGGCGGTGCCGGGACCTCGGTCAACATGAACACCAATGAGGTGCTGGCGAACATCGGCCTGGAGCTAATGGGCCATCAGAAAGGGGAATATCAGTATCTCAACCCCAACGATCATGTGAACAAATGCCAGTCCACCAACGACGCCTACCCAACCGGTTTCCGCATCGCGGTCTACAGCTCACTCCTGAAACTGCTTGATGGCATCAGCCAGCTGGCCGAAGGCTTCCAGCACAAAGCAGATGAATTCCAGACCATCCTGAAAATGGGCCGTACTCAGTTGCAGGATGCCGTGCCGATGACCCTCGGCCAGGAGTTTCACGCCTTCAGCGTGTTGCTGAACGAAGAGACCAAAAGCATACTGCGCACCGCTGAACTGCTGCTGGAAGTGAACCTGGGCGCAACCGCCATCGGTACCCGCCTCAATACGCCGGAAGGCTATCAGCATCTGGCGGTACAGCGTCTGGCTGAAGTCAGTAACCTGCCCGTGGTGCCGGCGGAAGATCTGATTGAAGCGACCTCTGACTGCGGCGCCTATGTGATGGTCCATTCATCGCTGAAACGTCTGGCGGTGAAGCTCTCTAAAATCTGTAATGACCTGCGCCTGCTCTCATCGGGTCCGCGCGCGGGACTGAATGAAATCAACCTGCCAGAGCTGCAGGCGGGATCCTCCATCATGCCCGCCAAGGTAAATCCGGTGGTGCCAGAAGTGGTCAATCAGGTCTGCTTTAAAGTGATTGGCAACGACATCACCGTGACGATGGCCTCTGAAGCGGGCCAACTGCAGCTTAACGTAATGGAGCCGGTGATTGGCCAGGCGCTGTTTGAGTCGATCGGCATCCTGACTAACGCCTGCTACAACCTGCTGGAGAAGTGCATCAACGGCATTACCGCCAACCGTGCGGTGTGCGAAGCCTACGTCTTCAACTCGATTGGTATCGTGACTTACCTCAACCCTTACATCGGCCACCACAACGGTGACATCGTCGGCAAAATCTGCGCGGAAACCGGTAAAAGCGTGCGCGAGGTTGTGCTGGAGCGCGGCCTGCTGACGGAAAGTGAGCTGGACGATATCTTCTCGGTGCAGAACCTGATGTACCCGGTCTATAAAGCGAAACGTTATACCGATGAAAACGAACAGTAAGGTTTAACCGACGCTGGTTAACCAAAGGCACACCGCGATCAACACGGTGTGCCTTTTTTTTTGTTAAACAGCCCCCCAGGTATTGCCGATTTAATTTTCAGGAGTAATTCATGTTTGTGGTTGAGCTGCTTATCGTCTTGATGGCGATCTGGTTGGGCGCGCGTCTTGGCGGCATTGGTATCGGATTCGCAGGCGGGATGGGCGTGTTGATCCTGACGCTGGGATTTGGCATAGCGCCCGGCGCTATCCCGTTCGATGTGATTGAAATCATCATGGCGGTAATCGCCGCAATAGCCGCCATGCAGGTGGCGGGCGGCATGGATTATCTCGTGAGCCTGGCGGAACGCCTGCTGCGCCGCCATCCGCGCCACGTCACACTGCTGGCCCCGCTGGTGACCTATCTGATGACGCTGCTGGCCGGTACTGGCCATACCGCGTTCTCGACGCTGCCCGTGATTGCGGAAGTGGCGAAGGAGCAAGGTGTCCGCCCTTCCCGGCCGCTATCGATTGCGGTGGTGGCTTCGCAAATAGCGATTACCGCGTCACCGATTTCAGCCGCAGTGGTCTTCTTTGCCACACTGCTTGAACCGCGCGGCGTCAGCTATATCACGCTACTGGCGATTGCCATTCCCTCTACCATGGTTGGCCTCTTCCTGGCGGCACTGGTGACTAACTTCCTGGGCAAGGAACTCAAGGATGATGAGGTCTATCAGTCACGTCTCGCCAAAGGCGAAGTCACGTTACGGGGATCAAGCATCTACCAGGCAAAAGCGGGCGCGAAAAAATCGGTGCTGCTTTTTCTGACTGGCATTGTGGCCGTGGTGCTCTATGCCACTGCGACCAGCGCCAGCGTCGGTCTGATCGTCAATCCACCGCTGCCACGCAACGAAGCGATTGTCGTGTTTATGCTGACCATCGCCACGCTGATCAGCCTGACCTGCAAACTCGACACCGGTGAAATCCTCAGCGCCAGCACCTTTAAATCCGGCATGAGCGCCTGTATCTGCGTGATGGGCGTCGCCTGGCTGGGCGATACCTTTGTGAAAGCGCACCTGGCAGATATTCAGATGCTGGCGGGTGATACGCTAAAAACCTATCCGTGGATGCTGGCACTCATACTCTTCTTCGCCTCAATGCTGCTCTACTCCCAGGCCGCCACCACCAAAGCGCTGATGCCCGCTGCGCTGCTGCTGGGCGTTACCCCGCTTACTGCCATCGCTTCATTCGCGGCGGTTTCGGCGCTGTTTGTGCTGCCGACCTACCCGACCCTGCTGGCCGCCGTTGAGATGGATGACACCGGCTCAACCCGGATTGGCAAGTTTGTGTTTAACCACGCCTTTATCATTCCCGGGGTGATCGCCACTGCGCTGTCGGTGCTTTCTGGCTTCGTGTTTGGCGGATTGCTGTTATAGCCCAGTCATCGCGTTACTGATGGAGCGTGCTATCATCGGCGCTCTTTTAAACAGGAGCCCCAGGATGAATGGTGTCGTGATCCTCTGCACTGCGCCCGATCAGGCGACGGCGCAACACCTTGCTGCCTTAACGCTGGAAGCCAGACTGGCGGCCTGCGTCACACTGCTGCCGGGCGCTACGTCCTGGTATCTCTGGCAGGGAAAAATAGAGCAGAGCAGCGAAGTCCAGATGCTGCTGAAGTGCGACAGCGATCATCAACAGGCGCTGTGTGATTTGCTTAAAGACGCGCATCCTTACGACGTACCCGAATTGCTGGCACTGCCGGTTCAACATGGAGAGAGTGAATACTTGTCATGGCTGCACGCATCTCTCGCTTAATTACGCTCCTGCTGACGCTTTTTATCTGCCTGCAGGCGCACGCATCACTCTTTTCTGACCCGGCGACCAGCCGCTTTGTACCGGTCGATCAGGCGTTTACTTTTGACTTCGACCAGCAGGGCGCGCAGATCAACCTGCACTGGAAAGTGAAATCGGGTTATTACCTCTATCGCCAGCAAATCCACATCACGCCGCAGAACGCGACGATGGCACCTCTCACGCTGCCCGCCGGTCAGCCGCATGAAGATGAGTTCTTTGGCAAAAGTGAGATTTATTCGCAGGAGCTGACGTTGCCGGTGACGCTGCAACAGGCGGCAAGTGGCGCCACGCTCAGCGTCACTTATCAGGGCTGTGCCGCCGCCGGATTCTGTTATCCGCCGGAGACACGCAGTGTTCCGGTGAGTGCGGTGGCAGCCAGCAGCGCACCCGCGCCGGTCAGTGCTCAGCCCGCTCCCGCCAGCCCGCTGCCCTTTTCCCCCCTCTGGGCGCTGCTGATCGGTATCGGCGTGGCGTTTACGCCCTGCGTGCTGCCGATGTATCCGCTGATCTCCGGCATTATCCTTGGCGGACAGCGCCACTTTTCGCTGGGCCGACTGTTTGCGCTGGCCATGGTCTATGTCCAGGGGATGGCGCTGACTTACACGCTATTGGGACTGGTGGTCGCGGCTGCGGGTCTGCGCTTCCAGGCCGGGTTGCAGCATCCCTACGTGCTGTTCACGCTCTCACTACTGTTTATCGGGCTGGCACTGTCGATGTTTGGCCTGTTTACGCTGCAACTTCCCGCCAGCCTGCAAACCCGCCTGACCCTGTGGAGCAATCGTCAGCAGGGGGGATCGCTGCCCGGCGTCTTCCTGATGGGGGCGCTGGCCGGTTTGATCTGCTCGCCCTGCACCACCGCCCCGCTCAGCGCCATTCTGCTTTACATCGCGCAGAGCGGGAATCTGTGGGCCGGTGCCGGGACGCTGTGGCTTTATGCAGTTGGAATGGGATTACCGCTGATCGCCGTAACATTGTTTGGCAACCGGCTGTTGCCGAAAAGCGGCCCGTGGATGCAAACCGTTAAAGAGGGCTTTGGTTTTGTCATCCTGGCGCTGCCGGTGTTCCTGCTGGAGCGGGTACTGGGCGACGCGTGGGGATTGCGCCTCTGGAGCCTGCTCGGCGTAGCGTTCTTTGGCTGGGCGTTTAGCATCAGCCTGCGCGCCAGCAACGCTAAGTGGCGCGTGGTGCAGATTATCATGCTGGCCGCTGCGCTGATCAGCGCACGTCCGTTACAGGATTGGGCCTTTGCCGGCCCGGCAGCGCAGCATGCTGCGACACCGCTGCCGTTCCATACCCTCCAGACGCCGCAGCAGCTTGATAGCGCGCTGCAGCAGGCCAGAGACCGCATCACTATGGTCGATCTCTACGCAGACTGGTGCGTCGCCTGCAAAGAGTTTGAAAAATATACCTTTAGTGATAGCGCCGTGCGCGATAGCCTGAGTCAGGTACAGCTGCTACAGGCTAACGTCACGGCCAACAGCGCCAGCGACAACGCGCTGTTGCAGCATCTTCAGGTGCTGGGCTTACCGACGATTTTGTTCTTTGATGCGCAGGGCCGCGAAATCGCCGGATCGCGCATCACCGGCTTTCTCAATGCCGCCGACTTTCAGGCGCATTTGCAGAAACTTACCCCGTAAACAACACTGGAGTCAGGTCATTGCCCGGTGAAATAGCCGGGCCTGCTTACCAGAGGAGAGTCACTTGCAGCGTGAACAGATACTCGAGCATGCATTGAATGTGCTTGAACAGAACGGCCTCGCCGCCACCCTCTCATTGGAAACCCTGGCGGGCTCCGAATTAACCTTTGAACAGCTTCAGCTATTCTGGCCCGACCGTGACGCCCTGCTCTACGATGCGCTGCGCTATCACGGGCAGCAGATTGATACCTGGCGACGCCAGATCCTGCTGGATGAGTCGCTGTCGCCCGACCAAAAGCTGATGGCACGCTATGAAGTATTGAGTGAGCAGGTCAGCAAAGGACGCTTTCCGGGCTGCCTGTTTATCGCCGCCTGTAGCTTCTACCCGCAGCCCGATCAGCCCATCCATCAACTGGCCGAGCAGCAGAAACGCGGCTCCTGGCAGTTCACCCACGATATTCTGGTGGAGCAGGCGCTGGATAACCCCAGCATGGTGGCCGATCAAATGGAGCTGATTCTCGAAGGCTGTCTCAGCAAGCTGCTGGTAAAGCGCAATGTGCAGGATGTCGCCACGGCCCAGCGGCTGGCGGAAGATGTTTACAGTATCGCGCTGTGCCGTAAAAATGGTGCACTGGCCTGAGGTTTTACCCGCTTTGACTGAAAATCAGGCAATCAGTCACGTTTCCCGGGGTTTTTTAGTGAAAGCCGTTGACGACCCGCGGCCTTTACGGTTTAATGCGCCCCGTTGCCCGAATAGCTCAGTCGGTAGAGCAGGGGATTGAAAATCCCCGTGTCCCTGGTTCGATTCCGGGTTCGGGCACCATATTTAAAGAACCCGCCTCTGGCGGGTTTTTGCTTTTGTGGCGCGAACCGGTTATCAAAGGTTCAATACACGCGCTACATTCTGTGTCTCGCCCAGCGGGCAGCTACGCAATGCAAAAATGCTCCCGGCATTTTTGGATTCAGGCACCAGAATTCAAAATGAACCGATCTCTGATGAGGTCTGTTTTTTGCGTCATAGTTAACGCCAGTTTCCGTTACCTCTACCCTGTCTCTAGCCATCCTCCTCAGTTTATGTACGTCATTCCATTGTTGTCCGACAGACCTGAGTCTCAGGTATACAGCGACAACGTCTAAACCGACTCTCAATTACCCTCTGCTCGCTTCAATGAACTTATCGTCTATAGTCACGGCTATCCCTGCAGAGACGCGGCGATATGCTAGCTATCACCTACAGAAATTGTGCTGATCTCAATTTGTCAGGGCTAGTTCTAGTCTATCCGGCGTTCCAGGATGATTTTTAAACAAAATTGCAAACCATCTTTCCTGATTTTTATAAATGTATATTCTGCGGGCAGGATACATAACATTTTTCTTCTTTAATGGCGACAGAAACACAAATAAAACCCACTCTCAAATGGTGCTGAAATTATTATTCAGCCTGATAAAAAATAATTAACTAATAAACCTTGCTATTTTTATTAAAAAATAAATATTTCATTAACATGCGTTTTTAATATGGAACAATTATTCATCAGAATTTTGGCTATATAATAAAAACCACAGGTGATTTTTTACTTAAATAAATTATAATATCTCCACCTTATTATTAATAAGAGGAAATCACCCCGCATACGTAAAAATACCCTAAGAGAAAGACAAAGAAAAAAGAAACCCTATATAAATACCTCAACAGTAATATTTTCGCATATTTACAGTAAAAAAGATTTTATATTTATTGTCAGTCTTTATATACAAAACATAACAAAGCAAAACCCACAATAAAGGTGATTACATGAAATTAAAATTTAAAAAAAGAGCCCTTCTGGTATTAGGTGTTTCAGCTCTGTTGCCGATGGGTTCAGCTCTGGCGGCAACTACCAGTGGTGGTTCTGTCAACTTTAACGGAAGCGTCGTCACATCTGCCTGCGCCATCAGTGCCAACAGCGCAAATATTAATGTTGATATGGGGGAAGTGCGTACTGCTACGCTGGCCGCTGCAGGCAGTGAAGCAAGCATGGCTAAAACGTTTTCTATCGCCTTTGAGGATTGCGTAATTGCTGATACCTCAGCGTCTACAGATGCAAACCCTATTGCGGCAACCACTGTCGCGGTGACCTTTTCAGGTACGCCAGATGCTAATGATGCCAGGAGCCTGGCAGCCGGTCTGAACGGCGGCTCAGCATCAGCACAGAATGTGGCCATTCGTCTTTATGACGAGCAGGGCAACGTCGTGAAGCTGGGTGAAGCCGCCACAGCGATCCCATTGCGTAAAGGCTCAAATACGCTGAACTTCAGCGCTAAATACTACTCACCAACTGGCAGTGCAACTGCGGGCGATGCCAGTGCAGTTGCCACCTACACAGTAACCTACTCGTAATCGTCATGCCCGGTTTAACGACCGGGCATGAATAGACGTTCAGGAGAAAAAATGCGTTCTTTAAGCTGGGTTTGTCTGGCTACCATATTATGTTCATCAGCGGTCCACGCTGGTGGCGTGGGGTTAGGGGCGACACGTATGATCTACTCCGCTCATTTAAAACAGTCCACCCTTCAGGTGAGAAATACCCATGCGACGGATTCATTTTTGATTCAGTCATGGATGGAGACGGCCAGCGGTGAGCGCACGCAGGATTTCGTTATTACGCCGCCACTTTATGTTTTAAAGCCGGCAACCGAAAGCGTGATAAAGATTATCTTTAATGGTAAATCTCTGCCGCAGGATCGTGAATCCCTCTACTGGATAACGGTAAAAGCGATTCCACAGCAAACGAAAAATAGTGCAGGTAACTCTCTGCAGTTCGCCTCTGCGAATCGTATTAAGGTATTTTACCGTCCCGCTTCACTTCCGAATAACGCTAACGAAGCATGGAAAAAAGTTACCGGTGAATACAGTGCGGGAAAAATCGTGCTGAGCAACCCAACATCCTATTTCATTACCACGATCAATCTCAAAGTTGACGGTAAGACGGTTAGCCCTGTGATGTTGCCACCTAAATCAAGAATCACGCTGGCGGAGAAATTCAGCCAGGCCACATCGCTGACCTTTCAGACCATCAATGACTACGGTGCATGGACACCTGCAACACGAACGCCGTTGAACCGTAAATAGACTCTTTGAGGAATGCTCGCGTGAAAATGAAAATCGTTTGTGCGGTGGTGGCTTTTAATGCGATGGGGTATACCGTAGCCGCGGAGAGCGATTTGCACTTTAACCCCGCCTTCCTCAATGGCGAGGGTGCGTCAGTAGCTGATCTATCCTGGGTTAATACAGGCAGTGCATTACCGCCAGGCGAATATAATATCAACGTCTATATCAACAAGAACTATGCCTTCACTGGCAATGTCATCTTTGCTGTGGATAAATCAAGTGGGCAGAACGTAACTGCTGCGTGTCTGACGGCCAGTCAGCTTGATGCGCTCGGTGTGGACATGGCACAGGCAGAGGGTGCCAGCCTGCCGCTGGCAAAGCAGTGCTATTTTCTCCACACGCTGTTTCCCGGCAGCAGCACGGACTACGAGCCGCAAACCCTCACGCTCAACATCAGCTTACCGCAGAGCAGGATGCGCAATCTGCCACGCGGCTACATCAGTCCTGAAACCTGGGAGCATGGCATCCACGCCGGGTGGCTGAACTATGTCATTAACGGCTCAAATAACACTTACCAAGGGGATACAAAAAACCGCGATCAGCAGCTGTTTGCCAGCCTGAACAGCGGTATAAACATTGGTGCATGGCGGTTGCGTGACTATACCACGTGGACCAAAGAGACGAATGAGCTGAACCATGTACAGACCTGGCTGCAGCGCGATATTACGGCGCTGGGTGCACAGCTTTACGCTGGAGAAACGTACACCTCAACTCAGGTGTTTGACTCCGTTGGTGTCCGCGGGCTGGCGCTTAAAACTGATGACAACATGCTGCCTGCAAGCCTGAGCGGTTACGCACCCGAAGTCCGGGGAATTGCACGCAGCAATGCCGTCGTCACCGTTCGGCAGAACGGCAATGTTATTTACCAAACCAGCGTGTCGCCCGGGCCTTTTGTGCTCAGCGATCTCTATCCAACCTCTTCTGGTGGTGATTTGTCTGTCACTCTCAAGGAGAGCGATGGCGCCGAAACTCAGTTCAACGCGCCTTTCGCCAGTGTTCCTAATCTGGTTCGAAGCAGCCAGAAAAAATATGCCCTCAGTGCGGGAAAATTCCAGCCGGGTAATAATCAGGATGCGCCGACATTTGCCCAGGGTGAACTCTTTTATGGCTGGCGATATGGCCTGACTTTTTATGGAGGCGCTCAGCTTTCCGATCGTTATCACGGGGTTGCAGCAGGCGTCGGCCAGAACCTGGGCCGTTTGGGTGCCTATTCTCTGGATATAACCCATGCCCAAAGCCAGCTTGCGGATGATAAGCACTACACGGGGGATTCCGTTCGCCTGCGCTATAGCAAACGGCTCAATGACATTGGGACACGCGTGAATTTCTATTCGTTGCGTTACTCCACACAAGGGTTCTATAACCTCAGCGATACCGCTTATAAAAGGATGAGTGGCGGCAAGCGAGAACAAACAGTAGAAGCAGATGGAACTGTTACTACCCGCTATGAAAATGTCTACGACCTTCGGATGTCACGTAAAGCCAGAAACCAGCTGCAGCTATCTCAGCCCATGAACGAATATGGTTCACTGTCACTGTCATGGGACCAGCAAACCTACTGGCATACCTCGAAAACAGCCCAGGGAATCCAGTTTGCGTGGAACACGACCTTCCGATCTGCCTCGCTGGGCGTGAGCTTCCAGCGCAGTACCAGTCTGTATGATGACAGTAAAGATAACATGCTGGCGTTGTCGCTCTCGATACCCTTTGGCGATCCTAAAAATTCGATGCGTGCACGTTTCTCCACCACTCAGGGGAAATCAGCAGGAACGACCTACAGCGGTGGCGTCAGTGGTTATGTGCCTGGACAAGATGAGCTTTATTACAGCGTCAATCAGCGCTACAACGCCCGAAAACAGTATGGCGGCGATACCGCACTGCAATATAAAGACCATCGGGGCCAGTACAACCTGGGTTACAGCTACGGGCATGATGCCCGCAATCTCAGCTACGGCATAAGCGGTGGTGCTGTTTTACACGAAGATGGTTTGACGCTAAGCCAGCCGCTGGGCAATACCAATATTCTGATCAAAGCACCGGGCGCCAGCGAGGTTGCGGTTCTTAATCACCGAAATATTAAAACCGACAGCCGGGGCTATGCGGTGATCCCTTACGCAACGCCTTATCGCGTTAACCGGGTAGGACTCGACACCACGACCACGGGCAATGATGTTGAACTCGATAACGCCATCATTAGCAAAACGCCAACCGACGGCGCACTGGTGCGAGCCATTATCGCCACTCAGCAGGGTGCAAAAGCAATGTTTGTCTTACGCCATAACGGCACGGTATTGCCTTTTGGTACTGTCGTCGCATGGGAAAACAGCGAGGTTAGCAGCATTGTGGGTGATGGTGGCAGCGTCTATTTATCGGGTCTGCCACTGAAAGGCACGCTTAACGCGGTGTGGGGCAAAAACAATACGGCACGCTGTTCTGTTCACTACCAGTTCAATAAGCAGGATTTCAATGCCCGCACGGGCCTCTATACGCAGGAGGGAGTATGTCAGTGACAAAGCGTCTCGTGTCCATCTTCCTTTTTTTTGCCTGCTCGTTGCCGGTGCGTGGCTACGACGTGCTGGTTTCGGTAACGGGTAATCTGATCGCTAACACGTGTGTAGTGGCCGCCGATTCACTGGAGAAAAATGTCCCGCTTGGCGATATCGGCACCAGACAGTTAAGTAAAGCGGGTGCGGTAAGCAATATTAAAACTCCGTTCACGCTCACGCTGGAAGCATGCGGGCCTACCTTTTCAGGCGCGAAGATCCGCTTTAGCGGCTCGCCTGATGATATCGATCCGCGACTGCTCAAAGTGGCAGATGGCGGAGCGACAGGTGTGGCAGTACAAATCCTTGATAAAGATGGAGCGCTTGTCCCCCTGGATACCCAGACGACCGCCTATGGCGTAGCGGGTAACGACAGCGTACAGATGAATTTTTATGCCCGACTAATCGCCACAGGCCCTGACGTTACCGCTGGCGACGTTTCAGCCATCGCCACCTGGACTACGGAGTATCAATGATACGTATTTTACTGCTTCTTGCCTGCTTTCTCACCTCTGACAACGCGCTGGCTATGGACTGGAAATCAGATATCACGCTCTCGCCCCAGCCAATGGAATATTCCGGGCCGGCAGACTCCGTAATGCCAGGTGAAATCATTGGTTCAACCTGGAGCGCAACAATTGACGTAAAGGAAGTGTTCTGGTGCGGACTAATATGGACCTGCGAAAAGGGTACGCTTGAACCCTCTCCATCGGCAATATCCAGCGGCATGACCGTCACCGTTGATGGTATAAATTACACCATTTTCGAAACGGGTATACCTGGCGTAGGCTACATTATTGGTCTCAAGGATTTTAATGGTTCGGAATATATTCCATTGCAAACGGGTATCACTCAGAGCTATCCGGCCGCCGGTACGAATGACCGTGCCACGATGCTGGGCTGGTCAGCAAAAGTGACATTTATTAAAACAGGAATAGCGTTGAAGTCGGGCCTCTATACAACGCCAACGATCCATGCTGCAATTCTGACGGCCTACAATAATGAAACCAAAACAGCGCAGGTAATCATTAACCCCGTCACCATCACGGTAGCTGCCAGCAGCTGTACGGTTGACACCAAAAGTGCGAACGTCGATCTGGGCACTCTGGATATTCGCACACTTTCAACCGTGGGTAGCACCTCGCCTTCGGGAGCATTCAACGTCACGCTTACATGTGATCAAAACATCGCGGTGAATGCGGTCATGACCGACCAGACTACCCCGTCCAACAGTTCATCGGTTGTGACACTGACGGGCGACTCTACCGCTTCGGGCGTGGGCGTACAGTTCTTCTACAATGGTAGCGGTCCCCTGAGTATGGGCCCGGACAGTTCGGCTGATGGCACGCTCAACCAGTTCTTTATCCAGACAACCTCATCGGCAAACCAGGTATTGTCACTGCCCTTCCAGGCGCGGTTTATCCGCACGGGTGATCTGGTGCCCGGAACGGCTAATGCGCTGGCGAGTATTACTTTTTCCTATCAGTAAAAGATCCACCTTCTGAGCAGACCGGCCAGGCAAGGCTGGCTCCCTGAGCCAGCCCGTTTATGACCTGGTCATCGGTGATAGCCGTTCTCACTGAGCAGCGGGCGCGTCCCCCTCTTCCCCGCTAAACACCCGTTTCAGCACGCTACCCGTACCGCACCGGCATCCGCTGATTTCACACATTGCGCTACCCAGCACATGCCCATTAATCCGGCAGACACATCGGGATACCAAAAATCCTGCAGGAAGCCCTGCCGCGGCGATCGGTGGTATCCATCGCCAGCGCGAAGCGACGATAGAGATTTGACCAGGCCTCAAATAATCCCTCACGGTGTCCGCCACCGATACGTGCGCGGGATAAAATACCCGGAGATACCCATGCCTCGCTCCAGAATGCGCACCGGCCCGCCCTGCACTTACCGGGTCGTGCCTGATGAGCCGGAAATCTGTGAAGAGATGTTCTATCGTTCTATGGAAGAGTGGCAGCCGATCCGGCTCACCTGTCCCTCTTTTATTTACTTTCCCCACACCTTTGCCACGGCTACCCGCCTGACATCTGCCCCCTGCAGCACGCCCTCGCGCAGCCAGCAGAGTTAAACCCCCTTCGCAGCACCTGCTACACTCCAGACCATTACCACACCATAAGGCGAACTTTCATTATGTCGGAAAATGCATATCAGCCCGCAAAAGTCTGGACCTGGGACCCTGAAGCCAAAGGTAACGGCGCTAAAACTAATCGTCCGTTCGCTGGTCCTACCCATGAAAAAGCGTTGCCGGTCGGCAAACACCCTTTACAGCTCTATTCGCTCGGCACGCCTAACGGCCAGAAAGTCACCATCCTGCTGGAAGAACTGCTGGCACTTAACGTCAACGATGCCGAGTATGATGCCTGGCTAATCCGTATCGGCGAAGGCGATCAGTTCTCCAGCGGTTTTGTCGACGTGAACCCGAACTCGAAAATTCCGGCGCTGAGCGACCACGCCGCAACGCCGCCGATTCGGGTATTTGAATCGGGTAACATCCTGCTCTATCTGGCGGAAAAATATGGCTACTTCCTGCCGAAAGATATTGCTGGCCGCACCGAAACCCTGAACTGGCTTTTCTGGCTGCAGGGTTCTGCGCCTTACCTCGGCGGTGGTTTCGGCCATTTCTTTCACTACGCGCCAGAAAAAATTGAGTACGCCATTAACCGCTTCACGCTGGAAGCGAAGCGTCAGCTTGACGTGCTGGATCGTCGGCTGGCAGATCACCGCTATCTGGCCGGTGATGACTACACTATCGCTGATATCGCCACCTGGCCGTGGTACGGCAATATGGTACTGAATGACCAGTATGGCGGTGCCGAATTCCTGGATGTGCAGTCCTATAAAAATGTGGTGCGTTGGGCGAAAGAGATCGCACAGCGTCCTGCCGTCATCCGTGGCCGCAAAGTCAACCGTGTCATGGGCGACCCAGCCGATCAGTTGCATGAGCGTCATGATGCTGCTGACTTCGATACCGAAACCCAGGATAAAAAAGCTTAAGGAGATACCTGTGAGTGCATACGTTGTATTTATTCGTGATAACACCCTGAATCAGGACGAAATGGCGATCTATGCCGAGAAAGCGGGCCAGGCGCGTGGCGATCATCAGATCAATCCTCTCGCCTTTTATGGCGAACTGGAAACGCTGGAAGGACAGGAAGCGGAAGGTGTGGTAATTCTGGAATTCGCGAGCCGGGAAGAAGCACACGCCTGGTATGACAGCCCGGAATATCAGGCTGCTAAAGCGCACCGTCTGAAAGGCGCAAACTATCGCGTGGTGCTGGTAGAAGGTGTGGCTAAGTAAGGATTCAGGCGGCAGTGATGCCGCCTTTTTTTATTGCAGCGTGATACGCGCCACGCCATCCAATCCCTGACTGCTGTGATCGTCATTAAAGCCCTGCTTCAATGTCACGAACAGAGTCTGCCCGTCCGGTGACACCAGCAGGCTGTCTGGATGACTGTCAAATGACCAACTGTTCTTCACCTCATAGGTGGTGCCATCAAGCTGCAGCACCTTTTTCGACTCGCGCTGGCTGATATAAATTTCATTGCGCTTGCCGTTAAATTTAATCCCCAGCGAATCGCCCGGATTCAGACGTTTAATCACCTTGCCGCTGCGCTCATCAAACACCAGCGTATTTTTCGCTTTTGAATTATTCGTAACAAACAGGCGACCGGTCGCCGGATCTTCGGCCATGTTCAGGAACAGATAGGCCTGCCCGTCACCCGCCGTCAGGCGCTGCTCGATTTTCTGAGTACGCGGATTAATGACCAGAATTTCACCGCTGCCGTTCGCCGCGTAAATCCGGTCGCTGACCGGCGAGAAGATGATGCCTGTCACTCCCTTCCCGGCATTTTTTATCCGCGTTTTCAGCGTCAGGGTTTTCG